>Ga0123342_1003475_pt1 | contig 25241 bp, 15 predicted proteins | sample Turbeawhitnodule_FD_89960 | JGI IMG/M metagenome (GOLD analysis project Ga0123342, IMG submission 89960) | Root nodule microbial communities of legume samples collected from Mexico - Turtle bean Mexico white nodule | ecosystem: Host-associated > Plants > Roots > Nodule | place: Mexico: Nepantla... | reverse complement strand
TCGCCTGGTATACTGGAGATCGGAGCACGCCAACTTAATAACTGGCGACTACACGAGCCCCCCGACTTCCTTCCCTTCTGCGAATCTGGCGCCTTGTCAACACGCGTACACTGTAGCTTGGTGCCACGTCATCACTTCCGACTACCAGGGCGGTACAGTTAGTTATGATCTATCAAACACAAGAATTACAATGAGAAAATACCATAGACACAAAGATTTAGTAGGAGTTAGTTGCATCTGACATGATAGATCAAACAAAGTAAACCATCATTTGAGTACCGTCATTCAAACGATATTTACAAAAGGTTTTTAAATTTAATTCAATCACAATTCAACCTTCCCTTCTTGTGATTTCCTTGTTTTCACAACTAGTATCTCTTAAGAGTTGTTAAAGATGTTTAGTTCATATCTTGTGTGATTACATGTTTCTCATGTGAAGTGTGATTGCAAGATTTTGAAAGTAATCCCTCTCATGTTGAGTTTTTGTAACTAGACTGAGTTGATTGTAACTAGACGTAGAATCAGGCAGATTGAAAATCTTTTGTGCATTTTCTTTTGCCTACCTCTTGATATATTTTTTTATTTTTGAAAAACTAACATTTTATGATTTAGATACTCACAATTAATACCAGAGCTTGCTTTTTTGTATGGTTTTTCAAACTAAAAAGAAATCTTGAAATGGTTGGACAAAACAATGTTGAAGTTACTAGTGTTGTTATATTTGATGAATCCACTTTTAAATAAGTCTTGAATATTTTTGAAGAATTAGTTTTATCTAGAGTGTGAGTTATGTTATTTAATTTGTATATTTTTTCTCTTTGTGATTAGTTTGATCTTTATAAGTACTTAAGAAAGCTAATTTAAATCTTGGTTATAACTTATTTTTGTTGAAGGATAATTTTAATTGATTAAAAGATAGTTTAATCCATTAAAATGTTCTTATACGAAGTCATAAAAGACTGCAATGGATATTTTAATTGATTACATTGTTGGTTTAATTAATTGATAGCACTTTAAACCATAAGTAGTTTTAGAAGGAAGTTTTAATAGGTTAAAATGAGTTTTTAATAGATTAAATTGCCTATGTTTTTAAAGGATCTTTATCAATCTATTTTAACATATTGAAATAGTGATTTAATACATTCTTTTTACTAGTACATGAAATCTATATAATTCTCTTTCTTAAATCTTTTTCAATATGTTTTTTGAAGTTTGAATTTTAAAAACACCTTAAAAAAATGAGAGAGTATTCTTCTAAGTCTACAAACTTTTTTCATGAGTTTTCCTTAAATGTTCTTGGGATAAATCTTTTCAGCCAAAAGGAATCCACATGATTTTTCTAATCTAGTTTGACCTTGTTGTAATCCAAGTGATATTGTTTTATTGTATACTCTTTGTTTTTATGGTTCTTAGTTTGGTTTAAATAGGGTTTCTAGTTACAATTTTGTAATAGTGGTAAAAGAACATTGGTGTATTATTCAAAAGTGTTCTTGGTGTGTTGTGTAATTGTATGTTTGATTTAGTATGAGCTTGATTGATGTAGCTAGGCAATTGGATGTAACTCTTGAAAAAGAGTGAACCAGTATATATCTTTCTCTCTCTTTAATTATGAAACTGCATTAATCTTGTTCTTGTTGTAGCTAAAATTTTCACTTGTTAAATGATTGTGTCATATTTACTTCAATTGATTAATTTTGCAAGAGAATAATTCTAAATCTTCAAAAGTTTCTAAAAATCTTGATACAATTCATCACCTCTTGAGCTCAACCTCCCTTCTAACAATTGGTATTAGAGTTGGTTCTTATAAGATAATCAAGATTTAATCATGTTTTCTAAAAAATGGCTAAGAACAAGTTTCCTTTTGTTGAGAGTGCTTTTATCAATAGATCACCTATGTTTGGAGATGTTAATTATCAGCTTTGCAAGGTTAGAAAGAAGATCTTTATTGAATCATTCGACAAAGGAATCTAGGATGCAATTATAAATGGATATTTTGTGCCTAAACATGTGATTAACAATGAACTTATTGATAAACCTTGGTCTGAAATTGTGAACAAGAAAGCTCAATATGATTGTATGACTAAAAACTTAATCACTTATGCTTTAAATCTTGGTGAGTTTTTTAAGATCTCTTAGTGTACTTTTTCTAAGAAGATGTAGAACATCCTATAGGTCATACACGTAGGAACTTCTTATGTGAAAAGGGTTAAGAAACATAATAGATGATGAATATAAGCTTTTCAAAATGCAACGGGGACAAACCATAATAGATGTTTAGAAATGATTTACACATATTATAAACCACCTAATTGGCCTAGGGAAGATGTTTGACAAGGAGGAGTTGAACATCAAAGTTCTAAAATGCCTTGACAGATGCTAGTAGCCTAAAGTGACAACAATTTCAGAATCCAAGGATTTGTCAACTTTAACCATTACATCACTCTTTAGAAAATTAAGGCAACATAAGCTAAAATCGATTGAATGAGCAAGAGAGAAATGACAAGAAAGTTAAGAGCATTGCACTTAGGTTTGTAGTGAAGATGAATCAGATAATTACAATGATTCTAAAAGTTTGAACCCACTGACCAAGAAATCTGGGAGATTTCTGAAAAAGAGGACTAAAGACAAAATTTTTGTAGTGGACTTAGCGACAATTAATGATTCTCGCTTAAAAGATTTTTGCTAAACCAATATAAAGATTTGTGAAGACTGACTTAGTAAAATCTTGTTAAGGTTTCTAGACCTTCTGATGTTGTAGATTGCCTAGTAGTTTAAGATAATCTAGTGGAATGAGATCTTTTGTCTTAATCAATCCATATTTTTTTTATCAATGTGTTTGTCTTCGGAGCATCTGATGGTATCAAATCGTCTACTTTGCATTAGATTATAACTTCCTTCGTCTGCCATCAAAGATTCAACCCACTTAATGCTTTAAGTTCATTAGTGGAAGCATTGTTTAACTTTTCCATTAGTTTCATCCTGATTTATGAAAATTAGTATGAAAGTTATTTATATATAAATAAGACCTTATTTTAACAGGTTTTTTAACTAAGGTTTGTGAGTTGAATTGTATATTAGAAAATTGTTAGTTGAGTGAGAGTTACTAAGAGAGAAACTTCGAATAATCTCTATGTGATAGTGAAATTTTGTCATGGATGTAGATTGAAGTCTATTAAAACTTTAATTGAATCATGTTAATCTTTTGTACATGTTTGTTATCCTTCTAGTAGTTTATTATGGATTTTCTCTATTATCATTTTTAATCATTTATGTGGTAAACTGATAAGTGAATTTGTTTGAGTTATGATGACAACTCAAATATTAAACATTAGCATACATTGCATGTTGCAAGTTTGTCTTTTCTTGAATTGCTACTATAGTTTATGTGAAGACTTTTATTCGGAAAAACTTCATTTCTTGTAATATCACCACATTATGCGTAACTAGTGCTTTAAAATATATAACTTCTTTTAAATTTTTTTTTAATAATAACTTATTATTGGACTATTCTAAATAACTCATAGTTTCCTAAAAGTCAGCCATAATTTTATTTCATTATAACATTCTCTAACTTGACTCTTCTTTCTTTCTTTTTTATTAATAATTTAATAATCACAATTTTCTCAATAAATTTATCTATATACCAAATTGTTTTTGTCGGTTGACCTGGTCGCCGATTGACTCTGGGAACAAACTGTGGCTCTATCTATCTCGTTGGAGTCTACTCTTTCCTTTGGATGTTGGAACGCAGCTCCGTTTGAAACAGAGGGATCCCTACCTGTTGATTGCACTCTGACAATCAAGTCATTACAAGGCTTATAGAAGCAGTAAGTAAGCAAGTAGTTTCAATCTTAGAAATAGTGTACCTTTACCTGGGATCTCGAGTCCCTTTTATAGACTACTTTTAGGTTACTTCTTGTAACAACCCTCTCTCACGAGAATCTTATCTCGAGTGAAAGCATGTTTAATGGGAGGAGAGTCTCTTACAATGCGCACAATCTTAGCGCGGAAACTGCACAAAATCTTATCTCCTTGGAGTGCATAATCTTAACAGAATGGCCGCCAGGATACCAACTCATGTACCAGAATTAGGGGTCCAATATGAACATTGTAGGTGTACAAGCCTCTACATACCGTGCATGCAACTTATTCATGCAAACCCTAACGCTCTTGGGCTTAGGCTTTATAGAGAATGTTTTACTTGTGCTAGACCTGAATGTGCTAAACACACCCTTAGGCCCATTAACACTCTTTGTTGAGCTGACCAGGACTTATACGCGTTAAGTATATGAATGAAAGTCAATGTACGCATACCTGGAGCCCACTCATGTGGCCCATCAACTCGACTTGACGACCGAACTGACCTATTTGACACAGATGTTGATGTCCGATCGCGCGAACACTGAACTGAGCGCTCTGGTCCAATAGACAAATAAATTCATTTCATTGATTTTTCTTTAGCATGGACAACAACGCAACCATATTCAATTGTAGTATGTTTTAATTGAATTCAATACCTCTCGTTTTTTTCCTACTCTTAGAAATTGTACCGGGATTATTACAACTTAGTTTTCTAAACAATATATATAATAAATGGTAAGTGAGTTTACTAAAAATGTTAAAGTGGAAATTAATGTCAGAGTGAAAGATAACTTTCTTTTTAAGAAAATTACATAAACAATCACCACGCTGTTTGTTGAGATTAGACACATTGAGACAAAAATATTTTTCTAAAAAGTAACAAATACAGAAATTAGACACTTTCATTCTTACATCCAAATAAGAAAGAGATTTGTTCTTATGTTTACATTTCCAATAATAAAGAAATTTTTATTATATGATAAACAAATACTCTGACAAGATTAACAGATAACCGTGAAACACTCATGTCTATAAATTTTTGAGTTTATTATAAACAAACAACTTAACAAAAAAAGACTACAATGAGAAGGGAATGAGACAAATCAAGTGGACCATCAAAATAATTCTATTTTAAGCCATCTTTGTTTCCAAAAGAAGATTTGTGCAAGTGAGGAAGATTGAATAAAGCACAAAAATCAATAAATAAAAAACTAATTAAAAATAGAAAATGAGGAAAAAAAATATGAGTGCTCTTTCTTGGTAATTATACAAAGATTTGTAAGGAAGGTAACTATTAAATATATTATATGTTTTTATTATATATATATATTTATAATTATTATATTAAATATATATTATATTTTAATATTATTAATTCATTAATATTAATATTAATATGTATATTATAATAAAATAAAATAAAATATATAATATAATATAAATAATTATTATTATTAAAATAATAACAAATATATAAAATAATAATGATAAATATTAATAATAATTTATAAAATAATATTAAAAAATTATAAAAATATAATTTTAATTACTGTTATTACATTTATTCACAAATTTTTATAAATTTTTCCAACAGAAAATAAAAATTAGGAGATGATATAGATCCCATCCTATGATGATATATCATCTTATCTAACATTCTACTTTGGACACCTAAACATATTCTCTCTTGATTAAAAAATATTTTTAATTAGATTATTTTAAATTTTAAATTAAATATTAATTATTGTATTTCTAATTTAACCTCAAATAAATTAGATACTTGTATATAGTATAGATCAAATTAACATATTTAGTAAGGAAGTGAAGTTATTTTAATAAGTGACACATTTATTGTGATTCTTTATTTAGGTTAAAAACCCGTAAAATTGCAATCAAATTTGGAATGGATGAAGCACCATCATGTAATCATTTTAGGATAGAAATTACAATTAATAATTTTTATATTGTTTTATATTTTTTTACTAGAAAAGAAATGCAATATTTAAATATAAGAATATATATATATATATATATATTATAAATATGTGCAAATAAAGCTAACATATAAAATATTAAATTGTACAGGATATTTTTTACTATAAATTACAGTTATTTTTATCTTAGTTACAATTATAAATAGTAATATTGAGTAAATGTTTTATTTTCATATTTTGTTTTCATCCTGATAAAATAGAACTTACTGTTCTTTTTTCCTGTGTGACCCAAAATATTCTTCATATATTTATTATTGTTTTAAAATTACTATAATAAATATTAATAATAAATATAAAAATTTATAACCAAAATAAATATTGTATAGATTTCTTTTGTTTATATGTATATCTTTTAATTTATATTTTAAAAGCTTGTCTAAATTTAAAAGTTCTTATATCATAGAAACCTCTTAAAAATACTAATGAAATAATGCATTCTATTATACATGTTGTATAATGAATATTTCAATAAAAAAAGTATTTATTAATTTATCTTTACAAGCTTTACATGACTACCAGAACTGTTTAGCATAAATAAAACAAAAGAATAATAATGAAAAGACTAAGAGAAATGAGCTGGCAAATTGAAAGAAGCCCACAAAGATGAAAAGGATCCACAGAAAATTCACTGGTTTCTGTGTTATTCTACCAAAACCACAGCACCCCCAGTTTTACAAATCCAAATCCTCCATATTTATTTAATCTGAAACTTTTGTATTTTCATGCCCCTCAACTATTCTTCAATTACCAAACTACCCTTTCCTATGTACCCATCACTACCCTTAACAATTGTCATTCTTTTCTTAACCAAAACTACCCAACCTATCTAAACACAACTTCTCCATCTATATAAAGTCAAATTTCCACACAAAAATTGCATAAATTTCAAAACAAACTTCAAAATTCAAAATGTGGCATTCTTGAAATTATGAACAAAAACAAGGACTTATTTCTACTCACACCCTTTACAAATATCTTTCTCTTCTAAGCAGCACTCACAGTTTCACTGAAAGTGAGTCTAAGCCCACCACATCACCAAAACCATGCAGATACGGCCATGCCACTCCATCACCACTCAAACCGTTGTTCCACCGCTTTATAGGAATTCATGCCACCGCCACCTCTTGCCACCACCCAGTGCCGCCGTCTCCACGGCGGCGCTGAAGACTCGGAGGACCCACTCAATGCCTGCGGAGAAAATGGAGGTTTTCAAGTCGTTGGAGGGGTGGGCCTCGGAATGGGTGCTACCACTGCTGAAGCCCGTGGAGCAATGCTGGCAGCCCCAGAACCTGGTTCCTGACTCAACACTGCCGTTCGAAGAGTTCAGTGAGGAGGTGAAGGCCCTTCGCGAACGCACCAAGGAACTACCTGACGAGTACTTCGTGGTGCTGGTGGGTGACATGGTCACCGAAGACGCGCTTCCCACCTACCAGACTATGATCAACAACCTCGACGGGGTGAGAGACGAGTGCGGAACCAGCCCAAGCCCGTGGGCTGTGTGGACCCGGGCCTGGACGGCAGAAGAAAACAGACACGGAGATTTGCTCAGAACTTACTTGTACCTCTCTGGTCGCGTTGACATGGCTAAGGTTGAGAAAACTGTCCATTACCTCATCGGAGCTGGCATGGTAAACAAATGTTTTTATTTTCAATACCCTTTTCACTTCACACATTACACTCATAATTTCTTCCATCATACAAATAAAAAGTTGGATCCTTCTTCATCTATAGATCTTTGCTTCTCTTAACTGAAAGTTTCAAGCTTTGAAGCTTCGTGTACAATTTTCGGTATACAGTAACATGGGAATGGGACCCTTTTGCGAAAAGTTGCGGATTATGGTTTGTTTTTTTGATTGGTAGGACCCTGGAACAGAGAACAACCCTTATTTGGGGTTTGTGTACACTTCATTCCAAGAGCGAGCAACTTTCGTGGCGCACGGGAACACTGCACGGCTTGCGAAGGAAGGGGGCGATCCAGTGCTGGCACGCATATGCGGGACTATCGCTGCGGATGAGAAACGGCACGAGAATGCATACTCGAGGATTGTGGAGAAGCTTCTAGAAGTGGACTCCAGTGGGGCAATGGTTGCTATAGGAAACATGATGGAGAAGAAGATTACAATGCCGGCACATCTTATGTACGACGGGGAAGACCCTAAGCTGTTCGAGCATTACTCTGCAGTGGCCCAGCGAATGGGCGTGTACACGGCGAATGATTATGCAGATATCTTGGAGTTTCTAGTTGGACGGTGGAGATTGGAGAAGCTGGAAGGTTTGACGGGTGAAGGGAAGCGGGCACAAGATTACGTGTGTGGGTTAGCGCCTAGGATTAGGAGGTTGCAAGAACGCGCCGATGAGCGAGCGCGTAAGATGAAGCCGCAGAGTATCAACTTCAGCTGGATCTTCAATAGAGAACTGCTTTTGTGAAATTTTGTGTGAGATCCTTTTTTATTTAATTTTGGCTTGTGCTTGTAATAAATGGAGACATGGTTGTTTTGGTGGATACATAACTGGTAGGACTTTTGGTATGTCACGTTTGGTTTGAGAGTAGCTTAGCTTCCCAATGTTTATTTAAAATCTTATACTTCAAATATCATATTTTTGTAATTAACACTAAGCAAAACCATGTTCTATTTCATCATGGTTTGCTCCATGATGACTTTATGGAAGAGTTCCATTTTTCAAGACTTTTAAAACAAAATGCTATTCAATTTTCATTCATCAATCAATCAAAGCGAGTACAAGGGAAGGTATCTCTTATAGTTAGAGGAGCTTTATTACATACACTTAGAATGTGCAAATGCAGTTGCACTTAGAAATTTGTGACTTCATACCATGTAATCAGTTCTTTGATTTTTGATTTTTCAAGGGTAAGCTTCAATACTCTTACACTTATTCCTTCATCGTTTGGGTGTGTAGTGCGTGTTCCACTCTTTGGGTTGTTGACTCCTCAAGCTAGCTTAATCCTAATTAAGCTTACTTGTACATTTATTTTTTTACATAAAGAAAAATCATAATTCCTATACAATTTTTTACTTATTTTATTTACATAAAGCTTACTCTTACACATTTATAGAACTCTAAGAAGAAGGAAAAAACTATTAAAATTCTATAAATGTTGATTCTCCTCTAAAAGGTCTTATCTTTCCCCATTCCACTTAGCCAAGGATGTCGTGACTCGATGGTTTTCCTTCAGATCCCATGTCCTCATATTTGAATGATGCAACCACCTTTATTTATTCATCTTTTGTTTTCCCCTACAAGATCAAAGATCAATTTACATAAAACAACAAACAAAACTATAATCAATTTCTTTATGATCAGTGATAACTTTCAATTTTGTTGTATTTATTTAGCCTAATTGAAGTTTCTTGGGATTTGTTTGATCTTATTTACTGTTTTTATATTAGATTTGTACTTTCTGTGAAATAAAAGAGTTTCTATCAAAATGACTTGTAGTTTATATTTTGCCTTAACCATCTAATGTAATGTTTTGACCTTTTGAAAAGTCGATTTGGAGTTGAAATTGATTTTAGAATCATGGAAGAAGTTGTTGAAAAAGGGAGACTTGAAACTCGGAGCTAAAATGATGAAAAACTGCTAAAATGAGCTCTAGATGGTCAACCCTTCCTTAAGCAATAGACAATCAATAGTAGCAATAATTGACTTTATACGCTCAACCATGCTTGAAAAGAGAAATTCACATAAGTTAGTTAGAATGTAACTTGAAATTGGGGTCATTAACTGTCAAAGTTGAAACTTTATAAATAGAATTGATTGTTGATTTTTTTTTTAAATGGGTAACAATGAAATGAAAATCATGTTAGACGATGCCCTTTTTTAGTATTTTCTTCTTCAAAGTCTTTTTGGGAACTCTATTTTTTATTGAAAGTAGTTTTTTCTAAGATCATACAAACTGATTGGTTGTGTTTTCTCCAGTAACAAATTTCAGATTTGGATCTCTTGCAAATTGAAGATGAACATTACTAACTATGAATTTTAGTCCCTATTTTTTTGTTCCAATTCATAGTATCGTTTTTCTCACTTTCAATTCATTTTAATTCTTGTTTCTTATATGTTTATGAACTTTAATTTCTTGTTTACAAGTTTTTCTAAATTCAATCACAGTTTAATTCATTGTCATTTACTGCTTTGTTTTAAGTTTCATCAATTTAAATTTTTTGCAATTTACTTTTCTCACAAAGTAAGTTTCTATAATTTATATTTTTCGCAATTTACTTTACTATCGTTTACATTTCTCGCGATTTAAGTTTCTAGACATTTACATTATTCATCATTTTAGTTTCTATCATTTACATTCTTTGTCATTTAAGTTTTCGCTTCTTTTTTCTTTTTTCTGTTATTTCTTCATATACCCATTAGATAGTCTAGTAAGTGATTGCTTACTAGAAGATTTAATCGTTATGTGAAGTATCTTTCATTGAAATTAATTTCATTTTCTACAAAGCAATCATCAGACGATATAGTAAGTGGTTGGAGACTAGATGGTCTTATAGTTGTATTTTACTAATTTTGTTTCATTTCTTTTTGTTTTTCCTTTACATTGAAATTTATTTTCATGTCTTTACTTTTCTTCCAATAAATTTCGATCTTTACATTTTCACATGTTGCTAGATAGTCCATCAGACAATTGTCTATAGACGGTTTAATATTCACTTTGTTTTACTGTTCAGATTATTTTGCAGTGTGTTTAATTACAAATTTTCCTCCATTTTATTAATTTGAAATCAAAAAATTATATGCAATGAGTTTCATACATGAGATTTTTCCTTGGACTAGACCTAGGTTGACCCTACACTACATTAGGGAAAACATAGTTTTATTCCGGTCTTTACATTTTCACATGTTGCTAGATAGTCCATCAAACGATTGTCTATAGACGGTCTAATATTCACTCAATTTTACTGTTCGGTTTATTTTGCAGTGTGTTTAATTACAAATTTTCCTCAATTTTATTAATTTCTAACCGAAAGATTATATGCAATGAGTTTCGTACATGAGATTTTTCCTTGGACTAGACCTAGGTTGACCCTACACTACATTAGGGAAAACATAGTTTTATTCCGATCTTTTTTCACGTGTTACTAGATAGTCCATCAGACGATTGTCTATAAACGGTTGTCTAATAGTCACTTTGTTTTACTGTTTAGTTTATTTTACAGTGTGTTTAATTCCAAATTTTCCTCCATTTTATTAATTTGTAATCGAAAGATTATATGTAATGAGTTCCGTACATGATATTTTTCCTTGGACTAGACCTAGGTTGACCCTACACTACATTAGGGAAAACATAGTTTTATTTTGAGATTGGACACGACTAATAGTTCTATTAATGAGACAAAATGTTTCTAAAAAGGATAAAGAAACACAACTCATTATGATATTTGTAAAAAAAAATTCATATTATGTTCCTTTATTTCAAAATCATGTTTTTCTTCACTTTGTTTTGACCATTGTCTTGTGCCAAGCAATGACAAAATAAAGTGTAGTTTTTTTAGATTTTTGTAAAGACAAATAAAAATTATTACCTTTTCCGAAATAAGAGTTCAAAAACATGTAAGATTTTATTTTCTATTATCTTTCCTAGAGGCTTGTTTCAACTTTTCTTATTTTCTTTTCTTTTAATTTTAATTTTTCTCTTTTACAATATTTTATTTTTCTATTTTTACTTTTAGTTTTATTTGATGCTCTCACAATTGTTGATGTGTGAGAGGAATTAAAATTATTTTGCTTCTTTGGTGAGTGAAAGTTATTTATTGGCGTAAGTCATCTAATGAGTGTGAATGTTACTTATTAAAATATTAATTTAGACACTTAAATTAAGTCAATTGAATTGAAAAAATCTAGAAAATAGTAATCTTCCCACTTAAAAATAAAATGTGATTGAAATTGCTTAATTTTATGAGAATTTTGGTTGATTTTGCAAAATATTAGAAGAAAAATGGCAGTTGAACAGAAATGGCCCAAAAATAGAGAATCCACTAAGCATTGACATCAAGCAATGAACATATTCAAGGCAAAGAAGGTCCAAAAATAACCATCTCCAAGCGTTAAGCGCCCAAAAGTAATGGTAAGTTAAACAACTCCATAGATGAGCATATTTAAAGAGCATGAAGCGCTAAGTGACTTAGTCAAGAGTTAAGCACAAGGGAAACCTTGAGGTGAAGAAAGACTTTGCGCCAAGCAGAAGAAAATGGGCTCGGCGAAATGATAGTATTCTACTCTTCATGTGTAGATTCTTCCTCCATAAGGCTTCATCTTTTTCTTTCTTCTTAGCTAAAGATGTGGTGATTGGATGGTTTCCATCACTAAGAGTGACATGTTAGGCCTCTACTTTGCTCTCTAAGGCTTTGTTTGTTTCAAGGGTTGTACTGTTCAGGAGGAAAGATGTGAAGGGATATCCATTATTTGGATCAAGGAATGTGAAGGGATATCCATTATTGGAGAGTGAATCTGCATGAATAATAATTTCTCTTATCCTCCTCATATGCAAATATTTGAGGGGAAAGTCACCTAGGATGGTGGTGTTTTCCATTTTTGGCCTTTTTTTTGTTTTGTCATTCATGCAATAATATATATAATAATAATACATTTTATTTTTATTATTTTTCCATCATATTATGATATTTCATATTTTATTCTATATATTTTCTCTTCTTTATAAATAAATTTGTTGTACAATTCACTCTATATATAATATTTTTTTTTATTATAAAATGTCTTCTAAAATGTCTACATGATTATGTATCTACATACAATCTAAACAAATGAATATAAAAAACTTTCAAAATGCATCAATAAAAATAATAATAAATTTGTATATGCTTAGATAATATTATTGTTATGATTTTTTTCATGTTTCAATAATATTAAGTAACTCGTATTTTTTTTAAAGTAATTATTTAACAAAATAAATTGTTCAATTATACTAAAAATAATTTAAAATATTTCAATTAACTTAAATCTACACAAAAATACATCATATTTTATTATTTAAATATTTTTAAATACAAGGGTAAATTTGTAAACTTACATTTTACACTTAAAAAAAAAATTAAAAAAATCTCACAACCATCACATCACTTGCAAACTCGAATAAACTTTCCTCACAAATCTACTCTAACATACCTCAATCCAAACACACTCACTTTCTTCACACTTTTCTCTCAAATCCTCACTCATCCACTCCCTCAAATCCTCACACATCCTCTCCCTAATCCAAATACAACCTAAAGGACACTAAATGGTTGTTGAAAACTTGAAGGGTCAAGTGAAAGAGTCCAATTAGCCATGTGCACTTAAAAGTGACGTGTGGTAGTTTATAAGTTCTCTAAAAGACATTTCTAACTTCATGAGTTCGTCCCACACTTTCTCAAGTTCAAACTATCAAGTTCTTGTTTATCTGAAGTTCATTTAAAGACTAAGAAACTACAAATGCACATATATTTTTATCTAATCTTTAATAGCTTGAAGTCTTCCTTGTTGAAATCTCCCCTTTATTTTTTGTTATCATGCTTATTATTGTGTTTACTCTTTTTGTATCTTGTGAAATCTGGGAAGAGATCCCTGAAATAATGTGAAATGAATTTTGAAGTATTTTCATGGTTCTGTTCACATGAAACTTATATTTTGGTGTTGATAAACTTACTTTGGTGGAGTATTCAAATTCAGATATGGTTGAGACAACTGAGAAGTCCACTTCACACTATTTGATTATTTTTAGAGGAGTTGTGAGTTGGTAGACTAGGCTACAAAGTTTTGTCTACTACAAAGGCAAAATTTATTGTTGTTACATAGCATGCAAAGAGTTCTTGTGAGTGGAAAAAATTCTTGTACGAGTGTCGTTTTGTTAAAGAAAAAATCTACTATTTGTATAGATAGTTAAATTATTATTCATCTTTGTAAGAATTCAATTTAAAATTTAAAATCTAAACATATTGATTTAAGGTATCATTCAATGTGAAACGAAATGTTTTGGATGTTACTCGAAGCAAAATTTGAAATTTGTTGTGCAATCATCAGTTTAAGGTTACTTTCACACCGTGAGGGGAAGATTTGTTAAGTTTTGGAACTCCTCTATAGTTCATTTGTCTCTCTTATTTAGATGGGGATGTGTAAAAGTGACTCATGACTCATTATTAAAAATAAGCATAGGAAAGGTGTTTTTAGGCATACTTACCAGAGGGCAGATTTTCGAATTGCAGATTTTTTTATAGCAATTTCACAAGGGATAACGACTTTACTGGGATTACTTTTATATTTTTTTATTTGTGAGGATTGTTGTTTAGTGTACTTTAGCAATATTATATACATTATTTATTATACACTTGTTAGATATTTTCTTGTACCCTTTATTGATATTAGAGCTATTTTTTGTTCAATACATCTTGTAGTTTTTACTTTTAAATTGAGTTCTCTTGTACCATTTATTAATCATAATAGATCTATTCTTTATTGTAAACGTCGTGGATTCTTGCATACTGAGAAAATTTTATTAATTTTTATTCGGCTACTCATTGCTATATTATTAACGTATTAAACTATAGAGAACAGTTTAATAAAAACTGAGGATCATATAACGAAATTTGACATGCTCATCACTGTCATTTTTTTCATGTAGAAATAAAACATCCCTGACAATTAAAAACCAAAATTACAACAAGACATAAGCCGCAACAAAGTAACAAAAGATCAAGTGCCCCTATCAGTCTAAACACTCAATCTGCAAAATGACAATCATAATCCTAACACAGCATTACCTAAAACTTATTCTCTCTTGAAAATTCCGATGGAGACCTCTGTCCTCAAAGTGATGGACTATTTCATGCATGTTACTCTTGCATGCGAATAATGCACCTAATGGACTGTCCTTTCAGCATGTATTCAAAGGCTTTGTTGATCTCTGAGAAGGGAACTGAGTGAGTGATGAATTTGTCTACTTCTAGCTCCTGCAATATGCATAAGGATCATGTTAGCAACATAATAAATAAGTGAGGTTCCTCCCATATTGGTTCTCCTAAAGACCATAAAGACCAGAAGTCACTGTGTAAGCTTACCCCGCTCATGTACTTTTCCACAACAGCAGGAAGATCAGTGCGTGGTTTGTAGTTACCATAAAAGGTTCCTTTAAGAGTCCTCTCATTCAGGAAATTAATAGGAGCAGTTTTGAATGCATCATCTTTATTAGGCACACCAACAAGTACAGCAAGACCCCAACCCTGAGAAGAAGAAATCAAGGTTCAGCCTTGGCAAATAGCTTAATTAAATGTTTTAGCAACAAGAGATTATGAGTCATGATTCAATTACATCGTGGACACATTCAAATGCTGAAACCATAGCCTGGATGCTGCCAGTACATTCGACAGCCCGATCCACACCTCCATTGGTCATTTCAGCAATTACCTGATCACCAACATTCACTCCTCAATCATGGTGAAACGATAAGAATATAACTTGTTGAGGAAAGGGTATTGAACTTCAGAAAATTGGTCAAGAACTAACCTGTTGAATAGGTTTATCGTGATCCTTTGGATTCACAAACTCGTTAACCCCAAACTTCTTAGCTGCCAACAAAAATAAAATCACAACCATCAATAAACCAAAAGGAATCTAATTATCTTGTGCCGAATCTTTAAACATCTGATCAATGATGGGTATATTATACCTTCTTCAAATCTGGATGAAACTAAATCAATTCCAATGATTCGTGAAGCACCTGAAACCCTTGCCCCTTCTGCAGCCTAAAATAGTGATTGAAAATCAAAAGTGGGAATTAATATTCCTCTATCACATTATCAACTGCTGAAAGAAACACTATTAAACGCGAAAGGAAAAACATACGGCAAGGCCAACAGCTCCAAGTCCGAAAATGGCAATAGAGGAACCAGGTTTTGGTTTTGCAACATTAACAGTAGCACCAAATCCTACGACATGGAACGAAATATATTATATCAGAATATATAATCACCTAGCTAATTTGCTACATAAAAAGTTATAGGTTGTATTCTTTCAACCTGTGCAAATTCCACAACTGAGAACACAGGATTTGTCAAGTGGAGCAGCTGGGTTGATCTTTGCAACACATCCGGCGTGGACAACTGTGTATTCACTGAATGTGGAGGTTCCCAAGAAATGGTATATGGGTTTTCCATTCTTAGAGAACCTTGATTGACCATCATTGATCATGACACCCCTATCGGTGTTGATCCTGAGGAGCTCACACATGTTGCTCTCTTCTGACTTACAATGTACGCATTCCCCACACTCTCCTGTGAACACAGGCAGGGCATGGTCTCCTGGTTGCAAATGAGTAACACCTTCCCCAATGCTCTCCACAATACTGAATAAAAACAACAAAATGTAATAAGAAATTGCTCATTACTGATAACCCTCACTTCTTCAATGCAGGAGCTAGATGTACAAAAATAGGAAAGAAAAGTTTAAATAAACTAAATAGGCAAGTATGGTCAAGATACCCTGAAGCTTCATGGCCAAAAATACGAGGAAACAATGGAGTCTGGCCCTGAAAAACAAAAAGGAAAATCAAGTTAGATACGAATGCATTGATGATGCATAATACATGGAAAGGAAAAATGATAGTCAAGTTTCTAATCTTTCAGAACAAATTTATATGTACAAAGATGGATTTGGCTCCACAACACTTCATTGGTACCAAATCCCAGTGAAGGAATAGTATGTAGCAACATTTAGTTTAAGGTAAGGTTTGCATGAAGATAGACAACTTCCCCAAATACACTCTAAGGTCACTTAGCTTACCCTGTATCAGCTACATAATTTAATTTAACATATTTGTTTCTTCAATCACTCTCCCATTGTCACATTATATCTCCAATAAATCTATCACTTTTTTTTCTCTCTTTGAAGTTCAGATGCACATTTTAGGTACCCATTCAACATTTTCCATCTAATAAAGATAAGAAAAAAAAAGATAAACACACCCTTCAAAACATAAAACACTCACCTAACATCCACTAAAAAATATTTCTTTGCTGATATTTCCTCTTTCATTAAATGCTAATAATAAGATAATATATTATAAATCATACTTTAGGTGGTTTTTTTATATTTTTTGAGTATCTGTATCTCGAAAGAAAGATAATGTTGTAACATGCAAACCTTGGCTTCCCAAAAGTAAACATCGGTGTGGCAAAGGGAGGTGTAGAGGATCTTCAAACGGACCTCCCCGGCTTTGGGTGGCGCCACCTCTACTTCTTCAATCACCAGAGGCTTCCCTGCCTCCCATGCAATCGCAGCTGTGACAATGTAACCACCAACCAATGCAATCAGTTACAACAATAGAAAACCACATATAGCAAAACTAGAGAGAACAAAAAAAAAATGACGATGGTAATGAGAGTGAAGCATGCAAAAGGGTGACCTCTGCACTTGATTATCTGGCCAACGGTCGCAGACATGGCTGAAACGAAACGAAGATGAAAGAAATGAAGGAAGATGAGAGAGTTTTTGGTGAGATAAAAGCGTAGGTTTCAGAAGGGTATTTATTATGGTGAAAGAGGGAAGAAGAAAAAGTGCGCCACAAAACAAAACCACCTTGCTCATGGTATTGCACCCTATTCCCACCGGCGCCATCTTCGAAATCGAATGGTTTTGCTCGATTTGCATGCTCTTTTTCTGTGTTCTGTTTTCCTCTGCATTTCCGCCTGCGGTTTCTTGCATTTCGCCACGTAACTTTGACCCCACACTAAGAAAAAATGGAGAAATAAATTTTCACTGTAATTAAAAAATATAGAAAAAGAAAGAACATATAAGATTAAATATTTTAATATAATTAAATAAGATAATTAAAGATATTTTTTTAATCATTATTATGTATATTTATAAAAATAAAATTTAAACGTTAATACGTAACTCCAAAAAACATTATTATTATTATTATGTATATTCATTAAAATAAAATTTAAACGTTAATATGTAACTCTAAAAAACATTTATTATAATTATTAAAAATAAAATATATGTTCAGTTATTTTAACTTAATAAAATTTAAACAAAATTAATTTTTTTTATATTAAAAAATTATAAATTTTTTTAATTTTAATAAAATATTTATTTTATTATTTACGCCACATATAAATAAGTTTCAAGAATTATTAACTTTCACTCACTAATAATATTTCAGGTTTATATATTTTCGTGATTTTAAAATTTGTGCTAAATTGCACACCTTTTGCCACGTGTATCCACTGCATGTGTTTTCCCACAATCTTTAATAAGAGTAATGAATAGAGAAATGTTATTTTAAAAATTGCATAAAAAAACTATACAATATTTCAAAACAAAAATTATATATTCTTATTTGAGTTTATATTTTACTAAAAAATTAATTTTTTTCTATTTTAAGTAGTAGTAATTTAGAATAATTCATGATTAGATTGTTAACATGTCATGTAGTCGAATAAAATTAGTAAATTCTTTACAATAAAATTAGAAATCACTTGTTATTTAGGATTTATGAAGTAGTTTTTGTTTTTGTAACGTGTTGTTATTAATTGTTTCTATAAATGTAATTACTATATGTGTTTCATATGTTATTGTGTGGTTATTTTTTATATGGTTATTATGGTTCGAATGATACTTTTACACCTTTATTATTTCATATAAGTATTATACCACCAAATATATTATTATTTTATTTTAATATTTTATATCTATTATTATCATTTAAATAAATTTTATTATCGAAAGGAGTTATTTGAAAAAAAAAATATGGTTGTCAACAAATAATTTTTCTATTATTTCAAAAGTGTCTTATACTGAAAAGTATAATTATTTAGAAAAAACTATTTGTTGAGAACCGACACTTTTTTGTTGTAAGTATATGCTAATATTTTGAAAATTTTAAAACTATAGAATTTTTATTTTACTTAGCCCACTACAACACAAATAATATTTTAAATAAAATAAATAAATAAATAAAATCACAAAAATAATTTTTAGAAGTTTTGTTTTTAAAATACAATTTATAATGAGTATGAATGTCTTTTTCTTCAAATTAGCTCATTTTGTGAGTTTATTGAAATTTTACTTGCAAAATATATAAAAATCACGTTTTATCACTATATAGTAAATACGGCAGTAGGTATAAATGCAATTTTAATAAATTAAATATAAAATTTCTTTATCTAACTATGAAATCAATTTTATTTTATAGTCAATTATAATTCTTCATGATTGTACTAATTTAATTTGGTAATTTCATTTAATACCATTACTTCTTTTTCTAATTTTAATTATTACAAGAAAATGCAAGATTGTATCATTTATGTTTATCTTTTTTTCTTCTTATAAGAATACACGTTTTTTTTAAATGAGATTTGTAATTATAGTGTGTTGAGTCATAATGCCAATTGTATTAATTTTTTAAAATTAAAAGTGTTTTTTCTAAATTAAAGAACATTTTTTTACTCTAAAAAAAGTTGGTTCATGGGTTGACTCTTTTTATTATGTGATCATGTTGCCATTGACCCATGTGAGTCAAGATCATGTCCTATGGGTTTGACCAAATTGACATATTATCCCTAATGGATGTTGATGTGTGGTCATACTTTGAGAATTTATGGTTAGAGAAAAAAGATATTAAGAAAATGAGTAGTAATTTTAAGATATGGTGGACTATTCATAATGGATAAATTATGCAATAAAAAATGTAATAAAATTGTATTTTAAGAAGTTAGGTGGTGTTCTTGAATAATCGAACTTTTAAGGAAAGAAGTGTGTAACTAATAAGGTGATGATGAATGACAATGAAAGTTTGAATGATATTTATGTCAATGACAATGGAGGAAAGAGAGATATCAATCAATAATGGTGCTTAAGACTACATTGTATGTATAAGGGAGGGTAATGTCAAAGGATTGTGTGAAGTTGGAATAATTGTCAATATTCTATTCTTGGCACTTTAGTTTTAATACTCTTTTACTATTTTTATAAGATTTATTCTTCTTAAGTGTTTTATTCATAACAAATAATATAAAATTTTGAAGTGTTATTAGAACCTAAACAATTTATCAATGTTTTAGTCATTAGAATATTAATAAAATTTTCTAGTCTATATAAGTACTTAAGCATGATACAAGATACACAACAAAATAATATGAGAATTTTTTTTAATTAGTCTAATTGTTGATATCTTAGAGAGACAAATCATATATCCCTATATTAATTTTGACTAAGTAGTATACACAATAGTCAAATGACTAATGAAACTCTAATCACATTAAGTTTGATAAAACTAAGTATTGAGTTTAATAAAACTAAATTGCTCCTTTAAATGTAATATCAAGGTCAACCTAAGTTGAATCTCGATAATACATTGAGTTCATTATTTATTACTATTTCTTTTTACAAATTAAAATTGGAGTTTGAATGAGTTTCAAAATTGAAAATGGATAACAAAATGACAATATAAACATAATAGAAAAATGAAACAGAAAATGGAGTAATGAAAAAGACTGTCTAATAACAATAGTCTACTAGACTGTCTAAACAAAAATTAAATAGAATGATGTCATAGAATTAAACGAGAACTATAAATGTAATTAAAAACTGGAATTAAAATGGACAAAAACTAAAATTACAATATTGAAGCTACAACAAAGTTTTATTAGATGGTTCAAGCTAAAATGGAAATCTGGATTATTCATAGAATACATGAATATAAAAGTGCATTAAACAATCTAAATGAAAAACAAAAATAACTAAATTCACTAACTAACAGAAATATTGATTTTACGAATTTTTTTTATGACCAAACCAACTATCAACTATAGTCTAGCACATCATCTAATACTTTTTATAACAGTAATTGTAAGTGTATAATTGAATTGAATTGTAAGTGGCAGAAATGCAACTAGTCAATTGTAAATAAAAGATATTGAAATTAATAAAAAAAAAACAAAAGGAAAAAATAATTCTTGATATAAAATAACAAGAAAAATATAACGAGATAATATATCTAAACCAATACTATTATAAACTGGAAAACATAGTAGAATTGAAATTTAAATTACAACTGAGATAAACTGAAATTGAAAGAAATTCATTGTGAAATGTGAAAACAAGAATTAATAGGAATGCAGTAAAGAGAAGAGAGTTTCATTTGATAAATGTAAATCCTAAACCCTAAACTCTAAAAAAAACATGGTTAAGTTCTCTTACCTTGAATGCAAGCAAACCAAATATGAATTTCTTGGCTAAAGAATAAAATGCAAAATATCGATTTGTATATTTAAATAAGACAATTTTTAATCAAGATCTGGATAATTATAGCAATTCAAGAACATAAAACTCAAACAAGTCCATGATAATGCTTCTTACTTCATCAAATCAATTTAAGTTCATGCGGATAAGAACAAAATTGAAAATTGTAGAACATAAAGCATAAAAGAAGAAAAATTGTAGAAGATTAAATAAGAAATCAAAGATAAGGAAGAGAGAAAATGAAGAATTAGAATAGCCAAAATTGTATAAACTGAAAACTCAAGAGAACTAAACTAACAAACTGTAAAAATTGTAGAAGTAAAGGTGAAAGTAAAGTCTCTCCCACTATCTTCAACTATTAATTATTTATAAGATTCTAAAACAACTATAAATAGATATGGCTAAGCTAAACCGAAAATTCATCAGGAAAACTTTCAAAATTGTTTAAGATTCACACACTCACTTGGTTTAAATGACCTCATTCCTTGTTGTTTTGTCATTCTCTGTCCTAATCAATCATCTTGTTAAATTTCATGTATCACAATTTCAACTACATTTGAATAGGGATTCAATCAAATTTTCTTTTCTAATTTGTGTGTAATTTATCTCACTATTTAACATTTAAACACAAATTCTTTTTTTCCACAATTGAAATTAATATTCTAGTTCTTTTGGTTTGAGAAAAATAAACTAGAAAACAAACAATTTAAAACTTTAATTTATTCAAGACACAAAAATAACAAAAACCGTAAATTTATTCAAAACTACAAAATAAGCAAAATAACCGAAAAACAAAAACTAAACAGAAAAATAAAATCAAAATTTAAATAACTAAAAAGAAAAGAGAATTAAAAAGATAAAACCATATTTTTGTTCAATCCTCTCTTCCTAAGAAGTCATCCAACTTTTTACCAAAATCTTCCTCTATAATCTTGTTTCATTTGCTGGATTTGCATAATAGGACATGTCCTCATGCCAAAATATATAACCTGCAAAATGATGCGGAGGAATATAGGTTGGGGATTACCTTTGAGGCAAAAATAAAATAAAATATTTTTTATTTTTTTTGGAAATTTTTCTAGCTTGAGCGAGAATTTTTTATGCCAAACTCGCTTGAGTGAGAGTTGTCTTGCTTGAGCAAGAATCTCTGTAGAAAGCTCAAATTTTTCGTTGTACATCTTGCTTGAGCACCATTTGTCTCGCTTGAGCGAGATTCCCTGCATGAAAACTCTATTTTTCAACTTTAAACTCGCTTGAGCAAAAATTCCTGCAAGAAAACATGATTTTTTAAAGGTAAAAAAAAAATAACAAAACAACATAAAACTAAAATATGGACTGGGTTGCCTCTCAACAAGCGCTTTATTTAACGTCTTATAGCTTGACGAAAGTTTGTTATCAAGGGGGATAATTATCTGGTTCAACATGTGCTTTTGCTATCACTTTTGTCTACCTTGAATATGGTTCTTCAACTTCAATTTTTCGTCCATCTTTAATTCCTTTATGACCCATAATTTTTTTGTTTTATTCCTTCCTCTACCCCTCTGCATTGAGCATGATAGGTTGTCCTGGAGGATACTCATCTCCTTCCACCAACTTTTCTTGATTGTTCCGGTTTCCATTTGCCTCTAACTTTTCTTTACATGTAACTTTCTCCTTTGGCTTTGATCTCTCCATCTGCTCACCATCTTTTGAAATTTTCTCTTGTCTCCCATTCTTATCTGCAATAAAGTTTACATCATCAAAAAGATTAAATCTTACCTCATCATCATGAGACCTTACTCTAAGTTCTCCTTTATCTACATTCACTGTGACTTTAGCAGTCTTCATAAAAGGTCTGCCAAGAATCAAAGGAACCCCTCATCTTCTTTCATGTCCAATGTAACAAAATCCACCAGGAACATGAATTTGTCTACCTTCATGAGGACATCTACTACTACACCATAAGAATGTTTCACCGTTTTGTCCACCAATTGTAACTGTATCTTGGTGGGTTTAACCTCCAAATCACCTATTTGTCTTAACATGGTTAGTGGCATCAACTTTATACTTGATCCCAAATCCAATAAGGCATTATCCACAATTAAATCACCAATTGACATAGAAATAGTAAAACTCCCTATATCCCTGAATTTCTTTGGCAAGTCTTTTAGCTTCAAAAAAAATTCTTCTAGCTTCCGGCTTTATATCTCTGTCTTCAAAACAACATATCTTCCTTCTAATTCCATCAAAGAATGTCTTTTCCTCCGGCCATCCTGCAAAATAACTTTTTGGAAGCAATTTATCAAAAAATAAACCTTTCTTTTCTCTTTTTACATGCATAGGAGAATGAGATAATTCTTTTGAAACTCTACTCTCTACAACTTCACATTTTTATCTCTCTATTCTATTTTCTCCTTTTTCTTCCTCAACTTTCACCATCTCACCATCTCCCTCTCTTGGTTTTTTATCACCCTTAGTAGTGATTTTATTACAATGCTTCTTAAGATTGGTTATAGTGTTGGCTGAGAATTGGCTAATTTATCTGTCTACAATTTGTGCAATTTGTGTCATTTGTTTGGTTATTTGTCCTATCTGGGTCTCCATACTCCTAATCGTGGACATGTTATTTTCTTGCGAACTCACAATCTTTGACAAAGCATCTTCAACTTTATTCATTCTGTCAGGGATGAATGGATAATTGGATTGATGTTGTTGTTGGAAAGGCCCCTGCTTGTTGGATGAACTATAGTCTTGTTTCCACCCAAATTTTTTATTTTGATTATTTCTCCAACCTTGAAAATAATTGTTGGAAAAACCACCTTGCCTTTCTTGATTTCCCATATAATTTACCTCAGCTTCAGGTGAGTTGGTTTGATAAGAACAATGACCATTAGGATTATCACCTCCACAAAATCACACCTGATAGGTATATTCTGACTTTGAGATGAGTGCATCGCATGCAACTTTTGGGGTAGTTTGGCCATCTGTGTGGTCAGTTGCTCAATCTGTTGTGTCGGAATCTTATTTTGAGCCAACAATGCATGTGCAGTTTTCAATTCCAATAATCCCCTCTTTTGATGACCTTGTCTGACATGTTGAGCTTGATAATCAGTTGTGGCCAAAGCCTCAATAATTCTTGTTGCTTGTTCTACATCAACAACCATCATGTGCCACTAGCTGCGGCATCTAGGAGCATCTTCGTATCAGATTTGAGACCATTAATGAATATGCTCAGTTGGGCAATGTCTTCAAACCCATGATTTGGGCATCTTCTCAGCATCATCTTGACTCTCTCCCATGTCTCACAAAAAGATTCCTATACTCCTTGTCTGAACATAGAAATTCCAGACTTAGCTTTAATATAACGAGAAATTAGAAAAAAATCTATGTAGAAATTTTTTCTCCACATTTTTGTTAACATATGGGTTTTGGTCTAGTCCCCCGTATTTTTGTTTTTTTTTTCTTTTCTTTTTTATTTTGTTTAATATTACTTTTTTCATGTGATGGTAAATGATTGTTGTTACTTGAGGTGTCAGCCTAGCTGAGATCTTAAAATGCCTAACATGAAAGCTTTTATTTAAAAAAAAAAAAAATCTCCACATCCTTCCATCTGGTTAAGCTCTGATTAGGATGTGATTTAAGCAACTCCTTCGCCTTCCCTGCCAAAGAAAAAGGAAACAAACACATATACACATTCTCAATATTAGCTTATTGAAAACCCATTGTCCCTACCAATTCATAAAATGTAGCCAAATGTGTATGGGGATCCTCATGGTCCATCACTGTGAATTGATTGGTACTAATGAGGGTGAGGAACGCTGGCTTCATCTCTAAGGCCCTATTAGTAGTAGGTATAACAATGCTAGAAAAGTGTCTAGCCCTTGTTGTATGGCGTAGTCTTCAAGAGTTCTCCTAGGAAGTGGTGCTTTTGTTATCTTCTTGAAAAAGGTGATTAGAAAAAGAAGTTGTTGAAGAGTCTTCTCTAATATCTTCTTGATTCTTGTTTGACTTTAATTTTTGCTTTCTTCTAGCTACATTCTCAATTTCTGCTTCAAATAGCAATTGGTCTTTTGGAATCCGACCTCTCAATATCATATAAAAGCAAATAATGCAATGGTTAGCAAGAAAAATTCACAAGCAGTAACC
>Ga0123342_1003474_pt1 | contig 25242 bp, 11 predicted proteins | sample Turbeawhitnodule_FD_89960 | JGI IMG/M metagenome (GOLD analysis project Ga0123342, IMG submission 89960) | Root nodule microbial communities of legume samples collected from Mexico - Turtle bean Mexico white nodule | ecosystem: Host-associated > Plants > Roots > Nodule | place: Mexico: Nepantla... | reverse complement strand
ATGTTGTTGTAGGGTTTAATTTTTTATTTTCTTCATTCTTAAAAAAAATAATTTTAAACTAAACATTTTAATTTTTTTATTTTATTTTATAAAAACTCATTTCTTTATTCATTAATTATATTTTTAACTATTTTAAACATTAAAAATATTTATTTTTTAATGCATTAAAAATTAAAATTATCAATAAATAAATAAATTATTATTTATTTATTTATTTTTGAAATGGTGTTAGATAGGGAAATAAAAAATAAAAGGGTGCTAGATAGGGAAATAAAAACAAAAGGGTGCTAAATAGGAAAATAAAAACAAAAAGGGTGCTAGTTAGGGAAATAAAAGTGTAAAGGGTATTAGATAGAGAATTTACCCTTTATGTTAATTATGATTAAAGTTCTTTTATATAATTATTTGTTTTGAAACTAAGAATGTCACCAAAATAAACATATTATATTTAATCATTCTAAGTAATTTTAATTACGTAAACAGTCTATTGTAATATAAAGTACTTAATATTACAAAGAAAATAAACCTAAAACCTAACTATCAAATATTTGGAGAAGATTTGTTTTTTATTCTTTATGCAACATATCATTCATTCTTTTGAAATATGTTAACGTTTAATTATCGTAAAAATAAATTTTAACTTGTTTGTTGTTGACAAACAAATTCACATATCCATGCAAAAAACTTGGAACAAATATTAGATCAATATTTTTAATGTATAGTAATTAATACAAGTACATACTCATTATTTGTTAATCTTAGTGAATTTTATTTGAATATTTAAAAAAAAAATAAAGTTAATAGTGAGAGAAATATTAATTATTAAAAAATTGATTAGAATTTCATTTTATATATTTATATTTTTTTATTTACACCCATGAAATTGAAATTATTTTTAAAAAAATTAGTTTTTTAAAATTTATACTTTGGTGCAACTTATTTAAATTTATTTTTTATAAAGACAATTTATTTGAATCAATCTGTGTAATTTTATTTGAACTGTAATTTAAAATTAATTCTTTTATTTGGGTTCATAGTTTTTAAAAAATTAAATAGTTTTATATATATTTATTCATGAATACTCTCACATCAACAATCAGTATATCATTTAATATAACAAAAGAAAAATAACATAACAATTTTATATTGGTTCATTCAAACTCACGAGTTACATTCAATTCTTATTTAAGACAATTGTCTAAAAAGTTTCATCAATCAATCAATGATTACAACAAGTACACAAATCGGTCGTGATTATCATGAGCACACAAACAAGTTGTTCCATCTTAATTTTCCTTGGATACTAAAACCTCAAAATAAGTAATCTCAAAGACATGACAATTTAAGCTCATGGAGTTTACTTCACACAATGAAGAAATACAAAGGTTTAACTAACCTGCAAAAATCGACAAACTTATGAGTATAACTCTTTTATTTCTTCACATTCAACTTGAATCCTTTATATAGATTCTTAGAAGATGAGCATTGTTTCAAACTTGCATAGTATGAATCCTTCAAAAATAACTTTATCATCTTCGTAGATTACACATTACATCCCTTAACTTTGTATTGATTGAAAGCTTTTATGGAAAACCTTGATACTCCATAACTTTTTCTTCTCTTCATAAGGAAACATTTCAAAATCATGTAATGAAAACATATATAATATAATTATAAAATTGCAATGTGTTCCTTTTGTTTCATTTTTTTATGTTCTAAAATGTGAATGTTTGTAGAATATAAAACTTTTTATATAATTTTTTTTTGTTTAATCAATTAAAGTGTATATGATCATGCAAATTTACTAATCTTTGATACATTATATCTCTAGAAATTATTTATGATTCCAAATTTAGTTATCTATCTGATTTATCCATAATATGTAAAAGTTGATGAAACATCTAACATTAGTAATGAACACTAGATGATCGGGTGAACTTCAATCTACATTACAAAGTTCATGCAATAATATATATATATATATATATATGTATATTAATACACACATGTATATATATACTAAAAATGTTCATTCAAACACGTAGAAGAGAGAGTACTTACTCATTGTATTCGTCAAAAGATGTAACTCCTTCTTAGAGTGAAATAACATTTGAACTAGGAGAGAAAACATAAATCTGTATTAATCATCAAACACAATCCTCTCTAGTGATCAAACCCAAGGATTTGTTGATCATTAAAATTCCTAACTTTTATATCTTAAGCTAGGAGTGATTGTTTAACAAATAATACTCAAAGGAGTAGCAATAAGTGCTAGGTGCTTAAAGAATACTCAGTTAAGCAAAGAATGACTTGGTAAAGAATACTTAGTTAGGAGTGACTACGAGCATAAAAAAGGCTATAGACTTTGCAACATTAGTATGTCTAGTTGAACTTGACTTGTTGGTGAACAACTATAGACGTGATTTGTTATGACAAACGAACCACTATACATTTTTATGAGTATTGTCTCTCTCCCTTATCTCCTTTATTTTGTTTGTTATTATTATCAACACTAACTCAAAAATGATAGCTAGTGTGAGAATTTATACTAAAAATGTTTTGTTTAAAACTAAGTTTGTAGGTTACATATGTATTATTGGATTAGACACAAAAACTATGATTTGATTACTTGTTTATAAGAAAAAAAATCATGTTAATTAGGTAATTCAATTGAGTTACAAGACTTAAAATAAGATTATCGTTCAATAACTAAATCTTAAAAGTATGAAATTATAAATCCAATTTAACGTAGACTATTTACTTTATCTTTTAAAAACATATATTATAAAAATAAACAACATTATCATATGTGATAATATATTGGTTGCTTTTTTTACATGTATATTCTAAAATTTCTTTTTACCCTAACAAATATTATCATGATGTTTTTTATTTTTTATTTTGGAAAGGACATTTCTTCATCTCATAATACTCTTGAATGAAAAGGAGTGAAGATAGATTTTTGGAGAGTGTAGAAAACAACAATTGAGCAACCCATTGGACTTCATTATACTTTGGTTAATTTCTAAATTTTTAATTTAGATTAAAAATTAATAAAAAAACCTTAATTTATTAATTAATTAAAGCTGATATAGAAATAGGCAACAAACTGAAACCGAACAAAGATAGCGAGGTTGTCGCAGTGAAATTGTCATGCATATTTGAAAGTGGCAAGGTGTTCGCTTTTAGTTACAGAGGGAACAAGATGGGTCCTCTAACGCCCACACCCACCATGGACATCATCTATGATCTCATTGAAGAGGCCAAGCTCCGTCTTCTCTGGTGGGCTCTTTGTATATTCGCCATTTCCTATTTCTTCACTCGTAAGTTATTCCTATTTCCATCATGTTCTTTTCTCTACATTAACAATGATTCCTTGATGTTGCATTTGCTGTTTTTCTATCTGGGTTTTGCTTCAACACTCCAAATTTTGAGTCTTCGGTTGAAACTTGCCATTTTCCCATCTGGGTTTTGCCTTAAGATTGCAAATGTGGAGACGGTGATTCAGACTTGTCGTTTTTCTAGGAACAAACTTAGATGCATGCATACCCTTAAGTGCTTTTGGTGTTATAGTTCAATCAGAATTTGAGTTTGAACTTGGTAAGTTATGCTGATCTTCAATGCAAAGGTTTTATTATGCAGATTATTTGAGCAAAACTTCTATTCTGATAATAGAACAACACTAAAAGTACTTAAGGAATTGCATCTAAGTTTTTTCATTTTTCCAGTGAAGTTTTACCTCAAAACTTCAAACTTAGTCTTTTATTGATACTTCTCATCTTCGTATCCGGTGCTTGGTTTATTTATGTTTGTTATTTCATTATCGGGGTTATGCTCTTAAGACTTCCAGTTTTCATTTATTTGTTGTTGTTGTTTGTTCACCACAGATACAAGTAAATCTATGTGGATGAATCTTCCCATGTCCATTCTGTTTGTTGCTTCTCTGCGCATTCTTTTGAACAAGGTGGAACTCCGTTGGAAGGTTCAGCCACCGAGATTACAGCCTTATCTATCTCACTTGGAGAAAAATCAACTGCCTCTGAATGATGAACAACTCTCTTCTTCACCTCACCCTCCCAAATGGAAGAAGATCGATTCTCCTGTTGTGGAGGCTGCCTTGAATGATTTCATTGATCTGATATTGAAGGATTTCGTGATAAATATGTGGTATTCTGACATTACTCCAGATATGGAGTTTCCTGAGATGATACGAGACTTAATCATGGACGCTATTGCTGAAGTGTCAGTGAGGGTTAAAGAGATAAACCTTGTTGACTTACTCACGAGGTACATTATTTACCTCTCATTTATTATTTGCTCCCAGAAGAAAGGAATTTGGGAAGTTCTTGAAATAAACAAAATCACTGGTTGTATTATGTGTCATTTATAATTGTAGGGACATAGTTGATTTAATAGGGGATCATATAGACCTTTTCAGAAGAAATCAAGATGCTATAGGTGTTGATGTCATGTTAACCTTATCCTCTGAGGAGAGGGATGAAAGATTGAAGTTTCATCTGTTGAATTCTAAGGAGCTTCATCCGGCACTAATATCTCCAGAGAGTGAGTACAAGGTGTGAGTGGAGTGTCCAGATGTTGTCTATTTTTTACTTTGGTAAAATATATCTCATACCTCATCTGATGAGATTTCTCTCTCTTTAGGTTCTCCAGAGGCTAACGAGTGGATTATTAACTACAGTACTGAGAAAACGAGAAGCTCAATGTCCTGTAATTCGATGTATAGCTCGGGAACTTTTAACTTGTTTGATATTGCAACCTGTCATGAATTTGGCAAGCCCAGGGTAAGTTGAATTCTGTCTTAAATTTCACTTCCTTTAAGTCTTTCTTGTCAGGGAGGTGGGCCTTAACAATTCATAACCTGTTGAAGGGTTTCCTTTACCAATATTTTTAGATAGAAATCTGAAATTCTTAAAGTTTGTCTGTCTTTAGGGGTGAGGTTTCTGATCAGACTTGGTATATATGGGACATAAAAAACCTTCCTAGTTGCTACCATGGTTTTGTTCTGGCTGTTGTTGGTTGATGAGTTTCAAGGTTGAAATATGAAAGAGTAGATCGAAGTATTGTGTTACTGGTACGTCCTGGCAGTAGCTAGACAACAAATTTGAACATCTATGGCCAAGAGGAAATATATGTGATTTAGGGTACTAAGAGTTGGGTTGAGGAATGGGTTCTTTATGTATGCATAAGAAGAATGTGCCCATGATCCCATCTACTAATTGTGAGTCCTTTTTGAAATAATAGATTTGGGCGTCCTATCAGTCATCTTAATGCACAAGTATTGTAGAGTGCCTCTTTGTATCGTCTCTGATTTTTGTAAAGATAGATGTGGTTTCCCACATTACAGATTTTCTTAGTGGGTTTTGGTTTAGTCTCTCCCACACTTTTGTATTTCTTTTAACTGTATATGATTGGTACAGGTTGTACTGCTAACTTGGTTGGCATTGCAACCTGTATAGTGATGCAAAGCACTATTACTTTTGATTAGAAAAGAAACCTGTTACTGGCTATCTAAGATTGAAGTTTCATTGACATTTAACTAATTTATTCCAATTTGCTTTCATAAAAATGTATTTCTCTCAATGATCAGGTACATCAATGAGCTAATTGAATCCCTTCTACTGCTCCTTAATGAGGATGGTATAAGTTGGTTGGGGGTATGTGAACATTCAACCAATACAACTCATAATCATGGCCATTCTGGTGCTGGGGGTGGACATGATAACCATACAGGCTCTGCTGATTGGGCACAAATGCTAGAGGCTGCAACCCAGAGAAGAACTGAAGTTCTTACACCTGAGAATCTGGAGAACATGTGGGCAAGAGGAAGGAATTATAGACGGAAACAACATAAAAGTACCAAATCCGGGTCTCAGGACCCTTCTATGAAATGTCCTGCTACTGATGCAACTCCAGAAGGAACGTGTTCTCTGCATTATGTGGGTTCAGATCCCCTCCTCAATGTTGTAGGCTCAAATAGGTCGGAGTCTGCACCAGATGCTGACAAGGAACTCTGTTCTGAAGTAGACCATCATGTTGATGAAGTTAAGGATACCAAGGACTTCACTTCTGAAAAATATAAAGATCTAAAGAGATCCAACAGTGCTTCTCTCCTGGGAAACCAACATCCTCTTAAGGTGTCCTCCCCGAGGTCAGAGTTCCACAACCCTGAATCTGAGAAACATGGTGAGGGATTTCGCGGAAAGATTGGTTCTGACATGGTTGTTAAAAGAGAGGGACATCTTGTTCCAAAGCTTCGGTGTCGGGTATGCACATTTGTCTGATATTGTTGCAACTTTTGATTTATAGACTATGTAAAATGTAAGTAAACTTGGAGCCTATATAATATTCACTCTAACAAATCTGAAGGGATTGAAGCCATGATAGATGGGATATTTTTCTGTGGTTGCTTTTATTCAGTTTGATTGTTGTTTGTTGTCTACTTGCACACTACAGGTGATGGGAGCATATTTTGAGAAACTAGGATCCACTTCTTTTGCTGTATATTCAATTGCAGTGACTGACGGTCTAGAGAAAACTTGGTTTGTTAGAAGAAGGTAGAGGGTTTACTTTCGTTCATTTCTATAATAGTGGGAGTGCATAAGTTATGTTTGTTTCAATTTGGATAATTTTAGACAGGTTTACTTGGGTTTATAGTGGTTGTAAATTGTAATGTTTAATGTTTTAACAATATAGTAATATATTAGGAACACCCAATTGTTTAAGTTGAAAAAGGAAGATAGAGAAAATAAATATTTTATTAATTACTATCATGATAATTGCATTCAACTCCTCTCTTTGTAACAATCACATTCTCTTAAAAGTAAATAAAAATAATGTGAAATGAATGAGTACATTCTTGGGATAGTTTTCCTAATAACTACTAAACCATCTCTTTTCCCTATTTTGAAGTTTAAACCAATCTATAATAATAATGAGTACATATGATAGAGTTCCAAAATTGCTTTGTTCCTTGTTTATATTTATGCTTCAACATCACTAACATTCTTTAGGTGATTTTCAGATACAGGAATTTTGAGCGATTGCATCGACATCTAAAAGATATTCCCAATTACTTGCTACATTTGCCTCCCAAAAGGATATTTTCCTCAAGCACAGAGGATGCCTTTGTCTATCAGAGATGCATTCAGTTTGATAAATATCTCCAGGTATTTTGAGTAATTTTCTACAATCCTCAATAATTTCTGATGTGTTTTTTAGCATCTATATGATATCTTTACATTAAATATACTGTCTTGCTTCAGGATCTCCTATCAATAGCTAATATTGCTGAACAACATGAAGTGTGGGACTTTTTAAGTGTTTCCTCAAAGGTTTGTATCTGCTTGGTATTTCTTTTTGTAACATTAGATAAGTGACAATTATATCATTTTCTTTTGGTCCATAAATATGTGGAAAATGGCAATCTAAGCACCTTTTTCTTTCCTTTTTTCACTCGAAGAACTACTCTTTTGGGAAATCTTCTTCAATGATGAGAACCCTGGCAGGTATATATTGATTAAACAGAATTTATAAATAATAGAGTTGCATCTATAAACAATGTATTATTTTCTCTCGAATCCCTAAACTCAACAATCATCATTTGTAGCTTGCTCCTTTTTATCTCAAATTCCTAAACTCAATAATCATCATTTGTAGCTTGTTTCTGGTCATAAGATGCTTTTGAAATGGTTGGCAATTGTTTGACTTCAATATTCTTTGAACTTATTATTTTTGCAATTCCAATTTGCATTTGCTTTGAACTTGATTATTTTCTCAATCCCAATATGTACTCTTATAAGGGCAATGTTGGTATCAACGAAACCTAGGATCTAAGCCATCCCAATAACACATCGTACTTTCTAGTAAACACGGTTCTAGGGAAGTAGTAATTAGAGAACATATGCGGCTAATGTGGACTGGGAAACAAATATCCCAAAAGAATGTAAAAAGAAGTGAAAAAATATCATGAAACTGACAAAGGTGAAAAAAAAAGGAAAAAAAAAACACAAACTAGGCTATGGGATTGTTACCTAGGATTACCATGCTAAACTCAGAAAATCTGATCGAAAACTGTATGTTTTTGGTAGTTTCTTTTCCACAATTAAGTTTTTTCCACATTCACTTTTCTCTCAAAACTTACTTACGAATAACAAGAAAATTTTACCCACGATATGCCTATGTAAAATCCCACGCTTAACAGGTACAGTAGTACAAGTATTTAGTGATCTTTGTGGAAGAATTGTTTATATTTTGATGATTTATGTTTCTTATTTACACTTATGGAATTAAAATTGTTTATAAGAAGACTAATTTTATTTAATTTGTGATGCAATTTATTTGAATTTGTTTTTAAGAAAGATTAATTTTATTTATACTAATACTTTATAATGCAACTTTAATAATTCAAATTATAAAGTGATATATAGCCCCTATTATTTATTGAACACCTATGCTACTAGGTAGAGGTAGAGAATTAGCACATGCAGGTAAGGACATAAGAGGACAGAATGGGACATATTCAAATACTGTATAAGTGAATGCTTATGTTACAATCGCAAATCAGGATAGGGAAGAAATTTGGTTTGGGGAGAGAGGTAAATGGGAAGAATAGGTAATAGGAATTAGGCAAGAAATTGTCTCTAGATTTTTGGCCCTTTGGGAAGGGAGGTTGGTTAACCAGTAGAGATGTGCTGATGTTTTTATCTTTGTTTTCTGTTTCAGTTTAACTAAGGGGTTTTATACCTATTGTTACAAGCTATATTCCTGTTTTTTTCTGTTATTAGTAAATGAGTTCCTGCCATAATGCTCAATTTTTCTATATTGACAGTCAATGTAGATGATGCCGTGGATGATATTGTACGACAATTTAAAGGTGTTTCAGATGGTTTCATTCGAAAAGTTGTTGGTTCATCATCCCCTACTACGTCAACCAATCATAACATGTCCTGGAACATGGATGAGGTGGATAAAAGTGTTCCAAGGCAAACTAATGCAGAGAGTGCGCTAAGCTCTGATAATGAGGAAGGTGAAAAGGAAGCTAATTTTGGTCATGAGAATATTGATAAAGAAGCACAAGAGAATGAGTGGAATTCTGACAATGAATTGAGCTCAAAGGAAGATTCTCAACTGCTAATAAACCATGATAATGAATCTACTAACTTGGATCTAGATAGAAAACATGATGTACCAATGGAAGCTAAGGTTGGAAAGGATGTTCCAGCTACAAATTTCAATCCAGTTCCCGATAATATGGAGGATCCAGTTGGAGTTCCACCTGAGGTCTGTAGTTAGCTTGGATTGCTCTCCTTTTTGTTTTGCACATCACACTTCTTGATTGAGATATTTGGTTTGCTGTTACTTATTGATGTATGCTTAAGTTATGCATTAGCTTTATGGGACCCATTTGGACATTTTCAAAATGTACAACAAATGGATCAATTTAACGTTTCTATTTTTGGTTTAGAAGACACTATTAACCTTAATAATATTAACAATTTTTTGCAGTGGACCCCACCTAACGTGACTGTCCCTATTTTGAATTTGGTTGACAATGTATTTCAGCTTAAGAAAAGAGGTTGGCTAAGGTATTGTAATCTTTTTGGTCTTCCTATATTTCCAAGGTGACTGTTATTGTCTGTATATTGCCTAAAAGCTTTAAATTTTATATGCCAATTTAAAGAATCTTCTATTGGTTTATGTTTTTTCTACATTGAGTTATTTAAGACATGGAACTTTGCATGTTTAGAGATGTTGAACTTAGATTTAAGTATTGAGGGAGAGAATATAGAGTTTTAATGATCCTCAAGCACAAATCCTTATTTATACTAAGCATGATCTAACAAAATAGGATACTAATTTTAATGAATTTTTTTTACATATGACCAAGATATTTTGGATATCTTCATATATTCTGACACTCGACTCAAGTTAAAGTTTACTCAACTCTATACTTCTTATAAGTAAAATGATAAGCACTTAGATATTATAGGCTATCTAAGTCCCACATGGAGGAGTATTAGATAAAGTGTTCAAGTACTTGGTTCTTGTTGTAAATAGAGAATGATAAAAGTCTCAACATCTCCATATTAATTAAGAGAAAGTATCTTTAGACTCTTATATTCATTTCTACATATTTTTTTGTCATAATGTTAAAATGTAGACTCTCAGAGACAATTCTATAATAGGTATTTAGGTGTTAGATGTATTTTACTATATGGGCCTAGGCTCATCTCTATGTACATTCTATGTATAATATGTTTCTTTGTTGTGATTGACACATACAAGGATTCCATCATGAATCTATCATTAATTTGTACATGGTATCTAAAATGTAGTTGAACTTGAATGCTTTCCTTTTTGGTGGACCCATTGTCCATGGTGCCATTTTTTTCTTCTGGATATCATTTGTTTTCCTTTAAGTAATTAGATTTCAAATTTAGGTTAATTTGATTTTACTGAGCAATATATGAACTGCTGTGATGCTGTTGATTAAATCCAGGATGCTAGGTTACTACTGCTAGTTCCCATTTTTGTTGATGCAGAAGACAGGTCTTTTGGATTTCAAAACAGATATTACAGGTGGTGATGGAAGATGCTATTGATGATTGGATCCTAAGGGAGATTCATTGGCTTCGTAGAGAGGATACCATTGCCCAAGGGATTCGGTGGCTCCAAGATGTAAAAATTGAACCAAATTTTTAAACATTTTGCTGGGACATTGTATTCTTTCCTGGAGTTTTTTTTTATGCAACTTAACTAGATCACACCCAAACACATCATTCCTCAATTTGATCTGCGCATCTAAAGCGCTGGATTGTTTTAGTGGCTGTTTGTTAATAGATAGTTGACAGTACAAAATTTGTCTTCAACTCAGCCAAGAAGCCATAGAGATAATCTTGTACCATACAAGAAAAAGGACAAAAGTTGCCTTTAAAATTCTCAAATTTGGACTTGGCTAAAGAAACCATAGCAATGCATAAGCTGTGTACTGCTAGCTTACTCTATTTATTCCCATTGAAGTTCTAAAAACTAATAAAATGAAACTGCTTCAGGTTGAGAGCGCACCAAATATTCATCAAACACTTCAAATTCCTACTTTGAATATAGGTGGTTTCTAGTAGACATGCAAGATTTGAAAGCCTTTTTGAATTAAAGTCATTGCTTGTTCTTGTTTTTTGCAGTTTTTGTTTTGTGCTCTTTTAATTTGACTTCTGTGTAATCTTATCCTCCTTTTATAGTTTTATTTCAATAGTTTCTGATACAAAAGTAAAATAAAAAAAGAAGGGGAAAAAAATTCTGTGAATCTGTCCAACCTATTAGCTTAATATCCTAGGCCCATTATTTTGTTCAGAGGAAACATTCTAAAATAGTAGTCAATAGGTTGTGCTAATGTTTCTTGTTGTCTGCATAATGCTTGCAGATCCTCTGGCCTGGTGGTACATTTTTTTTAAGAGTACAGACCCCTCAGCTGTTAATTGGTGGCAGTGCATATTATCAAAAGCCTTTACCAAGCATAAGTGAATCTGGCGGAAGCAGGATGTCCAAATCACAGTCAGGATCTTTCGAGCTTCAGCTTGAGGCTATTCGTAGAGCAAATGATTTGAAGAAATTTCTCTTTGGTTAGTTGTATTTTCTGTAGAGTCCTAAAATAGTGCATTTTAGATTGGTGAATATTCTTGCTCTTTTGAAACTTTATTTTCTCTCTTTTATATCTTTATCTTCTTTCTAAGGCTAGTACAAATACCCTGTTCAAACTTAACCAATGTGCATAGACACCATCAAGGTTTATTATGTGTAATTGCCTCCCGTGTGGTTCATCAAATTATGTAATTTACAAGTAAATAAAGGCATTTAGAAGCTTTGATTATGTAGTACTCAAAAGGTACCAACTTCCAAAAATTATGGTTCCATTATAGTTAATTTGAGATTAACTTCATTGCGTATATGAACAAAAAATTCCTTCACAAGCATTACTTATAAGTTAGACCAAGACACCACCACCAACTCAAAACCTTAAGGTAGTGGGTTAGTGTGTTTTCTTTTTTTATATATTGTCCATCTTACTCATTCCTACTTAATGTAGAACTTAGAATCCTAACATTAGAATTCTAGAAACACTTTTCTAAACAAAAAGTTATTATGTCTCTTTTCTTTTAGTTTTTATTTCTACTTTTTGGTGATTTTGGTTTCAATCTTTCACTTATTATGTTTGGGAAGTCATCATCATACAAATAAAAAATTCAAGGTTAAGTTAGCCTTAAGTCCAAATTCTAATGGTATTAGAATCTATTCAAGTTTCCTTACTTTGGCCAATTGTATTGCCATGCTCAAGGTCCATAATCTTAGGTGTGATCAGAGTTTATCTTATGCGTAAGGGGTGTTGTGAAGTCACCTTCGTTAGTTGAACAATTCTAATTTACAAACTGGTTTTGAAGGATTATGTAGGTTCTAAGTCCAAATTCTAAGAGATTTTCTTTTGAACATGATAGCTTTATTGCTGATGAACATGATTGAATGTTATGGTATTTTCTGGTTTCTTGTGTGTGTTGACATTTTTTGTTTTTGTAACGTTTTATTTTGTACCCTAGTTGTGTACTCATTGCCAATAAAAAGGATTCCTATTTTGAATACAACTATCCATCTTTTCATTCATATCTCGTTTTCTATTATCTACACTTATTTTTTCTGTTTCTATTTTCTATCAGTGGTATCAAAGCTTGAATAATAATAGCAAATTTAAAGTGTTAAAAAAGGAGAGAGGTGAAATATAGTAGTACGAGATTGTGAGAAAGGAGAGAAGAAAATAACTATCCCACTTATGGCTTCCGAAAACTTTGTACAACTAGTCATTCCATGATTTGATGGTCATTATGACCATTGAAGCATTCTGATGGAGAATCTCTTTGAGAAAATAGTGGCTCTTGCATATGCATAACAAAGGAGCTTGATGCCATGAAATTAAAAGACTTGAAGGCAAGAATTATCTGTTTCAAGTCATTGAATATTTTATCCGCGAAACTATTAGTTGCAAAGATACTTTTAAGGATATTTGGGATTCAATGAAGAAAAAAGTATCAAGAAACGTGCTCAACTTCAAGCTTTGAGAAGAGACTTTGAAGTCCTTTAGATGAAGGAAGGTGAATTTTTAACTAGTTATTGTTCAAGGACCTTGGGTATTGCTAACAATGTACGATTTGGCGGTCAGAAGATGGATGACACAACCATTGTTGAAAAAGTTATATGCTCATTAACACCAAAGTTTGACCATGGGGTATACTCAAATGAAGAATCCAGTGATATTGATGATCTCTTCCTTGATGAGCTTCAAAGTTCTTTGTTGGCCCATGAACAAAAGATGAACAAATAAATCATTTAAAGCTACAAATACAGGACATAGAATTCCAGGAAATTGGGTTTTTTAGCATGAACTCTAAAGGCAACAATGACCAATTTCACAGCAAAAATAGAGGAAGAGATCATAAGAAACCAAAGGTAGAATTCTTTAGATATCATAAATTATCTTGCCTATGAATGTTATACTAGGCTACCTAATCTTAAAGAAAAGGAGAAAAATTCAAATTTTGTCAAGGAAAAAGAAGTAGAAACCTTTTTGATGGCTGAAAATGCAAAAGATAGCAAGGCATAAATTTGGTATGTAGACACTGGTTGTAGTAATCACATGAGTGGAAGTAAGTCCACTATTTTATATTTAAATGAAAATTTTCATTCTACTATGTGCTTTGGTGGTAGTTCTACTATGAAAAGTGATAGGGAAAGGCTATATTAAGATAAAAACCAAGAATAGTTTTGTAGAAACAATTTCTAATGTGCTTTATGTCCCTAACTTGAAAAACAACTTGTTAAGTGATGGTCAATTACAAGAAAAAGGTTATGAAATTTTTATTAGCAAAGGTGGTTATGAAATTTTTATTAACAAAGGTGTTATTAAGTCTCTTCAATTCAAACAAACCATGGGGAAGAGTGGAATCTGAAAGGAGTTTACAATATCATTACACCACAACAAAATGGTGTCTTGGAGAGAGAAAAATAGAATCATTCTCAACATAGTGAGGAGCCACTTGACTAAGAATAGTGTTTCAAAAAGTTTTTGGCCTGAAATTGTTAACTGGAGCATCCACATTCTAAATAGAAGTCTCACATGTTGCGAAGAATAAGACACCAGAGGAGGCATAGAGCAAAAGAAAACCAAATGTAGATCATTTCAGGATTTTTGGGTATGTAGCTTATGCCAAACCAAAAAAGATCAAAGTTTGATAACAAAGGTGAAAAATGTATATTTCTTGGTGTTGAGTGTCAGTCAAAAGCGTATAAGCTTTATAATCTTACCACTATTATTAGTTGTGATGTTGTTTTTAATGAAGAAAGATTTTAGGAAAATAACGTAAATGCAACAAAGCAAATTCTTATGAATTTTGATGGAGATAATGGATATGAAGACTTGAAACCAAGGGAGCTAGAAGAACAACAAATTCCAACAGCCACATTTGAAGAGGAGAGACCTCAATGTGCAAGAAGAAGGCCTGCATGAATGTATGATTATGAGGTGACCAGAATTGAAGATCCTATCACTCATTTTGCTGTTTTCAGAATGTGACCCTACAACCTTTTTGAAACTGATGTTAAATAAGAAAAAATGGAGAAAAACTATGGATGATGAGATTGATTTCATTGAAAGAAGTTATACTTGAGAGTTGTGTACAATACCATAGGAGTGAAGTGGGTTTTTCAAAACAAAACTGAAGGAAAATGGTGAAGAGGTTGAGTACAAAACATAGTTGATAGTTAAGGGTTACAAACAACAGTATTGGATTGATTACACAGAAGATTTTTCACCAGTTGCAAGACATGCCACAATCAGGTTGGTAGTTGCATTGGCAGCACTCAATTAGTGGACTCTTTTTCAACTAGATGTAAAGTCAGCATTTTTACAAGGTTACTTGGATTGGATGAACATGTATTTATTAACCAACCCCTAGTTTTGCGAAAACAGTGAAAATAGGAATTGAATGCAAAGTTTACAAATTCAAAAAAAAACTCTTTATAGACTAAAACAATCACTTGAACGTCGATGTGTCAGCAAGGCACTCAACATAGAGTCATTCATAAAATACATAAAGTCTCTTGGGGTCTGCATTCAGTTATGCCTTTAAACTGAATCTTAGCAAACATCATGAAGAGCTTGTTTGACATTTTCTTTGTTTTTAAGGAGTTTTTGAGTTAACCACTGTTATATCTCTTTTTAGTTGTGATTTTTAATTATTACTTATCTTCTACAAAAGGGACTCCTGTAATAAAAATATATCATCTTTTCTTATATATCTCTTGTTTTATTCTCTAAACTTGGTCTTTGTAACCTTATGAAATTTAGAGCAAACATTTACATCCCTACACTTTGATAATATGTATGAAGTTGCCTCCATTTTTGTCAGATGGAGCTCCAACAGCTTTAGTTGGCTTAATTGGTCAGAAGCAGTACAAACGTTGTGCCAGTGATATATATTACTTTACTCAGGTTAAAGTTCTTTCCCATTGATGTATTGACTCGGTAACTGTTGACTCTTTCTTCTGTTGGATCTTATTTTTTCCAAACACAATTTGTGTTTCTTCTGAACTCACACTTGTTTTATTCTATTTCATTGTAGTCTTCCATATGTGTGAAGCAACTTGCTTATGCAATACTTGAACTTCTACTCATATCCATCTTTCCTGAGTTGAGGAATGTTGTCATTAGTGTTCATGAGAATATGCATGTTCACCAACCTGTATAGAGTTCCTTAACAGCCACCATCTGATGTTCAAGCTCTGTTCATGAGAATGTCATGGCTAGTAGTCATTTTCAAAGCAAGAACAAGAGTCATAATTCATGGATTTTTTTGGAATTGTTTTGTAAACATAGTGTGTACAGAAGCATGCATTTTTGTGGAAAACTCATTGTTTTCTCAGTGCATTACTCATCATAACACAGAGATTTTGTATGTGACAGACTCATGAAATGTATTAGTGAAAATCAGATCATTCCATGCTGGTTTTTCTTTATTTATCATTCCTTTATTTAACTTCTAATTAATATTTCTTTCTTTCTTTTTTTGATACTTTATTTTCTTATTTATTTATTTATTATGTAGGATTTAATTTTAATCTTAAGAAAATCCCATTTAGTATCTGTTTTAATACTGCTCTTAAGTTATTGTTTTAATTTCTATATATAAAATTGCTATCTTTGATATGTAATAAATTTTTTTAATTCCAAATCATAAAACAGCAGTTTTTTAATATCTGTTATGATAAGTCATGCTATTTTTTTATTATTTTTTTTTATTAATGATGACACGGATCAAAATAAATCCTAAACTTTTTATAGAGGGGAAAATTAAGAGACTACAAAACTTAATTTGGATGTTTTTTATGTTAGGTTTGAATATTATTTTAGATTATTTAAGAGATGAAATTTCAATTTTTTTAAATAAATATGTTTTATTAAAATAAATATATTATGTATAAACACAATTTACATATTATATATACACGTGTGACACGTAATCAAAATTTAGACTAAAATACTATTAGTACATAAATAAATATTTTACAATTGATTGATGTACCAATTAACAAATTTAAGAATTCCATGTTATTTTTTATCAAAGAAAATATTGATTTTAATTAAATTATATAGAAGGTCAACCATATAAACATAATATATTAAATAATAAACCTAGTGATAAATTTTAACATATTTTATTACTTTATACATAAGTAAAATAAATACCGATTATGTATTTATATAGATGTATAATTTTTTACAAGTTAAAATTTGTTGAAGTATCTTGTGAAGTTATATTATGTACACTTTATACATAATATATTTTTTACTTTAATATATTTTTTCAGTAACAAGATAAGAGGAAGTGGTAATATGTGACCTAAAAGCTTTTAAATATATTATTGATAAAAAATTACACAACATTAAATTATGAAATTATAAAATTAGTACTTAAGCAATTATCAGTACTCGTTGTTGCAATTATTAATCAGTGTTATATTTCCAAAACTGATAAACGAGGATTTACTTAATTATTTTTTAATAAAAATTCACAAATTTCAAAAAAATCAAGACAAAATTTTATTAATATTTCAACATTTAAAAGTCTTTCTATATCCCATCTTATTTTACCATAAGTTAAAAAAATTTCATATTACTCTTTCTTTTTATTATTTTTCAGATTTTTAAAAAATGTTGAATGAATATTATCTAAAAAATAAAATAATACATTTATAAGATTTGTCATTCCAAATTAGATTATGTGGAAACAAAATTAGAAAATGAATTTATATAAAAAGTAGTTTTGAGTACTCAAATTTCTGAATCATGAATTATAGATGGTAGTTAATTCCATCACAAGATTTCAACTTTGTTTAGGCATATGTCTCTATTCTCATTTCTTGCATTAACACACTTTTTATAACCTTTTTTTTTCTTCTTCTTCTTGAAATATCACAAAGTATTTCAATTCAACACACATCTTCTTGAAGCATCACAAAATATTTCAATTATTTTCAATGATAGGGAATGACTACAACTATGATAGGGAAACTTTGTTCACAAAGGTTAGAACACAAAATATTGTCACAAAATATTATCATTTCCTAGTATGTTTGGTTGAAAAATTCTTTAAAAAAATCTATGTTTTTTTTTAGCACTTAATCAAAATGATAAGTATTAATTTTTTTTCTAAGGGTATGTCTATAGTTTTGATAGTATCAAAATTAGAAAAGTGAGAGAAACAAAAATCACTTTAGTATTTTATAAAACTTTGAAAACATTTCATGAAAAAAAAATAAAATTGTGCTTCTAACTATGCTATTTTAAAAGACTTGAGATGAGAATATTAATACTTAAAATTTAGGATTTTAGACTACTCACACTCTTTTACTCTCAATTGATGGGTTTGTTTTAATTTATAAAAAATACCATATTATTTAAGAGTTAATCTCAATATTAGTTTATAAATATTATGATCTCTTAACCTACCAAAATATTTATAAAAAAAAACAAAATTGTGATAGAAATATAAGTTATATTATAATCACCTAAACCTTTTATTATAATATAAATATAGCAAAAAGTAAATTATGAATATCTAAGTAAATTATTTTTTATATAGAGTAAAATATTGAATGAAGAAATAAGGAAAGTATTAATAAAAATATAAAAATATAGTTGATAATATATTAAATTACAAATAATTTGTAAAAATATTATATGTAGTTATCATATTTAAAAATGTTAAAATAAATTATAGATTAAAAGTTAATATAACTATCTTGAGAATATTTTAATTAATTTTTTCTAATTTTGACACTAAACTAACTATAAATAATAACAAAAACATGCCAAGGATACAAGTGTTAACATCAGAAAGAAAAACATATATAGGTAGACATAAAATGTGCCTAAATTATAAAAATATATCAAAAATTAAAAGGGAATTGTTCATAGCAAATTTAAAATTTCATTAAATGTAATTAACAAGCAATCAATACATAATCGTAACTCTTAGTGGCATAAAAAGAATAAGTAACTGTTAAACAAATTTTGTAATTTCTCATTTGGTACTACTTGTAACAATTTTTACAAAACAGTACCTTTAGTTCAAATCAAATACATTTATAATATCATGATTTGCAATAGTATTATTATTATTATTATTATTCACCCCTAGATAAGAAAAATTCACCTCTATATTTTTATATTACAAAACAAAGTTTTTTTTTACAGAAGAAATTTTATATTTTTTTAACTTTAGGATGACTTTTGTTGTATTTTGTTTTTTCTTGAAATTTTAATACTTTACCATTATTCAGCATAAATATAAATGTTTAAGTTTTTAAAAAACTTTCTGGTATTTTTCTTATAAGAGTCAGTTTTATTTACTTTAACACTTCATGTTTATGTTTTTTCATCTCAAATTAACAACTTGTATGGGTAAATTAATTTTGTCAAAAAAAGTAATATAATTATTAATATAATGATAATAATAATAATAACAATAAAGGGCCTGAGTTGACTCGGGCGAGTGGTGCACTCGTTGCTTTTAATTAGGTCACAGGGTTGGGGTTTTTTTAAGGTTTAAAAATCCTTGTTTGACTCAAAAGCAGGGAAGGTGGAGAAGAAGGTGAAGAGTGAGTAGATCTGAGTGTGAAGCAAGAGTCCTCCCAAAGTTTTCATCTTTCAATTAAAGGGTCCTCAAATAATGCTCTGAATCTTCCTTGTTCTTTGCTGACACCTTATCACTCTAACACAATGGCTCGTCCTTGTTTCCACAAGCTTGTTCTCTCCACCACTATTCAATCCAGACAACTGGTACTTTTTTTTCTCTCTCATTCAAATGTTTCTATTTTTTTTATTCTTGTGTGAAATTGATTATGCTATATTATTGATTTTTAGGTTTGGGTTGTTTGTGAGCCTTGCATGAAGAAGGCTTTCTGGGTCTTTGCCATTTTTTCTGACCCTTTTTCACCAAGATTGAGTTTTTTTACCTTTGCATTTGTGTTGGGTGGGGCTGTTCATGGATTCTCTGTATATTATTTCTTTGAGTTGAGCTGAATGTTGGTTCTAGAATTAAAGTGGGTTTGGTTAGTTTACTTAACACCATGCATGCATTAGATATAAGCTTTTTCTTAATTGAACTATTATTGATTACCTACATACTTGATACATGGATGACATAACTAATGACACCGAATTGAGGATGTGCTGTCTGATTGATTTCATGATAAGATTCATGCTCTTGTTGCTCCCTTTAACTAATTGGCTATTTACATTTATGGAGCTATTAGCTTCTTTAGTAGTGGAAGTAAGGAAATTTTTAGTGTAGTTATCAATCTTGGCGCATAGTGATTGATTCCAAAAATGCTATAGCGGTGTAAAGGACTGATTATGTTTATGCTATATATATACATATAAAAGCTCAAAACTAATCAAAATTCATGATTTCATGGTATATTAATAGTTGACGATAAAAAGTCATAGGTCTAAAATAAAAGTAACAACAAAATTCAAGGAAAAACATATCTCAATTCTTAAAGTTTCAAACATTTAATAAAATCACTACCCTCATAACAGAGTGAAGATTGAACAGTTGGTGTCTCTGAAAATATCCTGATATGATGGGTGGCTTTATTTGCACAAATAGAGGCAGACTCCGAACAGAGTGAAAGAGAATAGAGAAGGTATTGAGCAAATACATAGAGGAAAAGTATGGAAAAAAGGGTTAGAATTTTTGGGAAAGTCAACTTAATGGTCCCAAATATGTCGGGAAAATGAATTAGGATTGAGAGGTCAGAACTTGGCAGCGAATGGAATGATTGTCTGTGAGTAGTGATACATTGAGTGTAGCATAAAAAGTCTTGCAAATTGAGATCTGTAGTAACCCCAATTTGCGATATCGATTAGCCTTATCACATGTTGTTATGGAACAAAATGCGCATATAATCTTTTGTTTCGTTCTTTTATACACTCAATGTTTTCAAATGGTGGCAATGGTGGAATAGTTTTGTGGATTCTTGGTAAAGAGTATTAGTGGAGCATGTGCGCTGAATTTTGTGTGGTGGCCTATGGTTTCTGCAATTGGCTTGACAGCCATAGTGGAAGACACATCTTTAAAATGTTATTGAAAGGACAAAGATGCTATATACTGCAATTTATTTATTTTATTTTTTAACCCTTGAAAACTCACAGCCTAGCACTCATGTAACCTTTTGTTTATTGAACTCCTCTCTTAGGTGACTCTTACTTTCCATTCCAGAGTGAAAATACACTTCCATTCTTAGGAGATCAAGGGCCTCCTCTTCCTTCCCAGTCACACAATCCTCTTGATCATAGTAGTTAATCGTGTGCAAAATGCCACTATTGTACTGTTGCATGTACCTATTGCGTCTCCTAATGTCATCAGTTTGCTGTTGCAGTTGCTGGAGCCCAAATTGCAACAGAAATAGTGCTTCTCATCATGACAAAGAACAGCTACTCTAGATGTCTCAGTCCAGATGGTTTTTCACTGACAATACTCATGGGGGAGGAAGGATAGTGATGATTTGGCTGCTCCAACAAAGGCTCCTTAGGAAGGGAGTTAGGGTTTTATAACAACAGGGGCTGACACTTATCTAGCATCTGTCCAGTCCTCCCAGGGGGTTAGGTTTTCGGGATTAGGCCATGTGGTTTAAATGTTTTTGTTTTGGTTTGTTGTGCCTCAAGTTAGACCTAGTTTAGTTTCTCAATTTATTTGTTTTATATTATTTTATTTAAAGCTTAAGATATACTATACATAATATAGTAAATAGTAATAGTGATTAAAATCATAGGATGTGATTAGGGTTATAAATAGCGCGTTATAATAGAGTAGCGGTTGTAGCAGACGATGACTTATAATTCTTATCTAGGAGGCTTGTATTTGACTTCTGTTGGTGTTTACTTGTGTGTTTTGTTTGACACCTATGACTTTTTATTGTTAATTATGAATGTTATTAATTTGAGTAATTTTTATTAATTTGAAAATTTATATGTATATAGTATACATTATATAAACTATAAAAGTTTTCATTATATAAACTATAGCATTTTTTGGGTTGGCTTGTTCACACTGCTTGGTAACTATCCTATAGACATCACCAGACAGAAACTCTCTAGGGAATCTCAGACTCAGATAGTGAGACTCTTCAGTTATTTTTTAGTTTTTGTTTCCATCCATCCTCAGCTCTCTTCTTTTTCTCTCTCTTTCTATTCCCATCCTTTTTTTGGTCTTTCTAATCATACTCTTTATCTTTTAAACAAAAAATAAATAAATCCGATCATTGTTCTTTTAAAAAAAATTAAAACAAATTATGTGTTCTCTTTTATTTTCAATCCTACTTTCTTCCCCTATTTTAGTTTTCATAAATATGGTTTTTTATTTACAAATAAATTGAAACAAATAAAATCTAATCTTTTTAGCGAACTTATTCCATGCTACTTCTGGTATTATCCAGCTAATTTGTAAATTGTGGTACATTTGGGGAGTTTTATATGTTTCTAGTTTTTCATCCATTTATCAGTTTTTCTATATTGATTATATTTTTCTGTTTTATTATAAGTTCTGTATTTTGTTTGCCTCCACTATAATCCCAATCCCATCCATCTTAATTTTTTGTTGTGGATTTTGGGCTTGCGGCCATTAATAACATTGCATACACTTTAAAGTCTTGCTTATAGAATTATTTCCATGACAAAGGCATGCTAAATTGCAAGAGAGAATTACTCAGTAGTAATAGGAAGTTAAGTTAACGAGGAAACACAGGTTTAGGGCAGCTAATACAGATAAGAACAAGAATAGTACCGCTGCTAAGTAGCTGATATTTTCCCTAGATTGGAGATACCTTCGAAGCGGTGTTCATGAAGGTGGGGATGATGAGGTCTGTTTAGGTGGTGATGAAGGGCACGATCTGCCCATTCTTCACTTCATTGTTGAATTTTCCAATCTTACCGTTAGTATTATCATAACATCTTCAGTATTCTATGTAGTACAAACACGGACATTGATAGGACACGGACACGCTATTTAAGAGAAGTGTCTGAGAGTATTGTATTTTTAGTATTTACTAGTATTTAGAACCTGACCTGTATTTTTGCATTTCAGAGGATTCCGGATACTTTTCTGAGGAAATATGGGACCCAGCTTTCTACAATTGCTACCCTCACTGTTCCTGATGGTAGTATCTGGCGAATAGGATTGAAGAAAGCAGACAACAAAATTTGGTTTGTTGATGGTTGGCAAGATTTTGTTCAAAGGTACTCCGTTGGTGTTGGATACTTTTTGGTGTTCATGTATGAAGGGAATTCGTCCTTCATTGTTCATATTTTTAATTTGAGTACGGCCGAGTTAAATTACCAATCAGCCATGAGAAACCATATCGAAGGACCCTGCTATGCCAATTACAATCATATTTTCGAGGAAATGGAAGACGTAGACTCCATTGATTTGTCGGATTTGTCACCTGCGTACCTTGCATCTGGTGCCATGCAAAACAAAGGTTTTGCAGGATCTGGAGATCAACTAACACCTGGGAAGAGCCATACTCCAGCTCTGCAGAATTTGTTCAATGGCGGATCAAAACTCAATCGCGTAAACTGGGGTGATGGCGGGAGTGCTTATTCTTCCAAGGCTGCAAATTCACAAGGCACCCAGTCAACCAGAGACATAGGTGTTCAGTTTAATGCTGTCGAGTTTAAAAGGTCCACCGAAGAATTAAAATTGCGCTATTCTAATGAAGAATCAGTTAACAAAACGGCAAAAAAGAAGCGGAAATCAGAGTCCCGTAAGTTTTTATCCTAGTTTTCTTTTTGTCTTGTAACCAAAAAGATGAATTTTTTTCCTTTTGTTACTAATCCAATGTGTGTGGAAATATAGAGGGTGAGGAACCCTCAGGTGAAAATGAAGAGGAGGCAGAAATGCGTTATAGGTTTTATGAAAGTGCATCTGCAAGGAAAAGAACAGTGACAGCAGAAGAAAGAGAAAGGGCAATCAATGCATCAAAAGCATTTGAACCCACAAATCCTTTCTGCAGAGTTGTCCTGCGACCCTCCTATTTGTACAGAGGATGCATAATGGTGAAGATGTTTTTCAATTTGATATGTATCACTATTCTTCTCCAGCATGTTATCTTGCATACTCAATTCCCGTTCTTTCTGTTTTCCAGTACTTGCCTTCATGCTTTGCAGAGAAGAATCTTAATGGGGTATCAGGTTTCATTAAACTTCAATTGTCCAATGGCCGACAGTGGTCCGTTCGCTGTCTCTACCGAGGAGGTCGAGCCAAGTTAAGCCAGGGATGGTTCGAATTCACGGTGGAGAACAATCTGGGGGAAGGTGATGTCTGTGTGTTCGAGCTCCTTAGAACGAAGGAAGTTGAGCTGCAAGTTACAGTTTTTCGGGTAACTGAGGATGCAGGGTTGTTGCGCACTCCTCTTGCTGTGCAGCAGCAGAGCCAAAATATGAGCCACACCAAGCTCTTGAACCCTCATTTGCAGCATCGTGTAAGCAGTACAGTGAAACTGATTAGAAATTAGCAGGGACAGTGAGTTCCTGATAGCAGACTGTGATAATTAGACCTTGCTTCTGAGTGATCTGTTGTTCATCTAATTCTTCACTTGGAACTTTGATGCTTTACATGTTCATAAACATTTGAACTTAGTTATCGTAGTTCTGATACAAATATATTTCGGTTTTGACTTGGGTTGTAAATAGATTGCTCAATCTAGTTCATCAAAAACTGAGTTGACATGCTTGTGCTTTTGCTGTTTTGTTTTATTTTAGTTCATTCTGAAATTATATTTATTTGTAGCTTCACCTGCACAAGTACAATGGTTTCATTCTACTGCATGTTTCTATAGACTGATTAAAATTAAATTTTGAATCTGATTTTTCTTCACATTAATCTGTTAAGATTTGATTTTAAACTCTTCTGTTCAGATCGATTTTAATAGATTATCTCTAGATTAGTTTGATTTTAAATATATGTGAGAAAAAAAATAAATTACTAATTACTTTAAACGGTTACATATAAATAGCTTTTGTTATATAATCAATTGTAAAAGTATATAACTGAGTAATTACTGTACTCTTGAAATAATAAGCTTAACCAAAGTGTAAAAAATGAAAGAACAAAGCATTTAGTGCCAAAAGAAATAAATATTTTGCATTGGCCACACAATTTATTGTGATTTTTTACAAAAAGTTTTGTTGTTTCAACATATACGAGCTATTCTATCTATATGTTTATGATTTTTCACATCAATTAATACTATGATGAACCAAAATATGCAGAATGCCAAATGGATTTTGCTTCATAACTGCCAGAATTCAGAAAAATCGTTGCACAAAGCGTGGCTTCTTGCATCATAGTTCACTACATTGCTCCCTTTGCTTCTTTGTATAGTAGATCAATGTGATCCTGCAAAATAATGTTGACAATAAGTAATATTTATTGAGTAAATCACTCAAAGATCTGAGTGAATTTATAGATAAACATTTGGTGCTGATGCATAAAGGTCAAAAACTGATGCATATTTGGTAGGAATTGTGAATCAAACTGCTGATTAATTCAGAAGGTTAATAATAGTTACAAAATTTTGAGAGCAGCACCTTATAGTACTTGAGCAATTGTGGTCTCT
>Ga0123342_1003473_pt1 | contig 25247 bp, 13 predicted proteins | sample Turbeawhitnodule_FD_89960 | JGI IMG/M metagenome (GOLD analysis project Ga0123342, IMG submission 89960) | Root nodule microbial communities of legume samples collected from Mexico - Turtle bean Mexico white nodule | ecosystem: Host-associated > Plants > Roots > Nodule | place: Mexico: Nepantla... | reverse complement strand
TGGCTAACTGAATTGCTGAATCAATTGGTTTCTGAAATAAGTTCATTCTAGCTTTGAAAAGTTTGCGAAAACCCCTTTAAACAATTCACCCCCCTCTAGTTTAAAGCCATCTTTTCTAACAAATATATATTTTATATTATAACTGGAATATTACTTATTATAACTATTGTTATATATTAGGCATCCGATCAAGGAAGTGTTCCTAATGATGAAACAAATTATCAACATCAAGAATCATAGCCGAAGAATGGAAAAACTTTGCCTTTTCTAGAGATGTCATTTTTTGTTTAGATAACCCATTGTTCAGATAATTATGCTTTTTATCTAAAGATGTCATTTTTTGTTCTGTGAACCGAAGAGAGGAGAGGAGAGAGGATTTGGCTGATTTGAGATTTATACTTATGCTTGAGATTAGTCATTATAAATATTAAATTGTTTAGAAAGCTGGAAATATTATAATAGTATTAAAATATTAAATTGATTAGAAAGCTCAAATTAATCAAATCTTAGTGTACAGGGATCGCCTTTATGCTTCTTAATATGACTTGTATGAAAAATTAACTTTGATGGTACTCTTTCTAACTTCTTACATAATTAAATAAATTGCATACATAAGATAGTACTACCTCTTGTTAGGTAAAATCAAAATCTGAAACTGTTAATCTTTTGAAATCTGGAACTGTTAATTAAATAATCTCTCCATTTTAGTAAATATTATCTAAATAATAAGATAAATATTACAGCTAAATGTACAATGATATTATCTAAGTGTACATAACATGTTTATCTACCAACATGGCTTGTCGAGGAAAATCATTGGGCTATTTTGATTTACAATATTTACTATTTGTCACCTACTTTTTTATATATACACCTCCTAAAAGTAATGGGGGTTTTCAAACCGCTGGAAATAGCGGAGGTTTACAAACTGTCGGGAATCAGTTAGCGACGCTGGATCTTTCAGGGAAAAAGCAAACCGGAGGTAACACACTTAACGGAGGTTAAAACCGTCAGTAATACCAAATATAACCCGTTAAAATTGACTTCAAAATTTTGTCAAATATATATTAAGAATGAATAAGAAAGAGATTAATAATTTGATTCTGTATGTTTCATAATTAATTATAAATACAAATAGACTATAATGTTAGTGTATACTATTAAGCATGCATAAGTTCTCACATGAATTTTTTATTTTAAGCATTTTTTTGTAGCGGGTTCATTTTAGATATTTTTTTCTTCATACAGTTATAATGAATGTGATCAATTTTCTTAAATTGATTCAATCTATTATCCAAGTAACGTTACTATTATCCTATGCCATAATTTTTGCATCGTTGCTAGCATTCGAAACTCCACGATGGATATTAAAAGTTGTATATATATCATAAAATGCACCAAGTTAGAGTGATATGATTACTTTCACTTAGCACGAGTTGATGCTGATCCTACTTAGATTTATCCAACCTTATTTGTGTTATCCTTCTTTTCCAAATTTCTTTGTTTGTTTTCAATTTCCAATTTTAAATTTATTCCAAACCTTAACCCTTAACTTCCTAAATTGAGTTTCAATTCGTAATTAAATTAAAACAAGGTTCGATAGGAATCAATAATCTTATGCACTATTCATCATTTACTATCATGCACTATTCATGATGTTCACCATGCACTATTCATAATGTTCTACTCATCATGCACTACATCAGAGGGTACTTTTTCATCCTTGATATTTTTTTTTCTTTGTTTCTATTTGAATGAATTTTAAGATCTTAGAAAAAAAAAGTGTTTTTCCAATGAGAATTTTGACTTGATTTTTTTTATGTTTTATCATGTTTTTTTGTTATTATTATAATTAATTATTTTAATATCTAAAAATTGGTTTTTATTTTATGTTTTTTTTAATAAATAAACACTTAATAAAATAATTGCTCTAATTAAATAGAGAAATAAACCAATTTAGCCTTAATTATAATATGGCTTCTGTTTTATAATATTTGTAAATTTTGGGTTTCATTACTTTAAATTGTCCTTTAATTCTTAATTACTTACAATTTTGGCTCTTAAATACACATTTAGTAAAAAGTTCAAATTCTAATGTATTTAAAGTAAAAAAAAATTATAAATAACTAAAATTAAAAAAATTCAATTAATTAAAAATTTATTAAATAAAAATCAATTTTAGAGAAAAAAAATAGTTAGTTACTAGATTGAGTAAAATATATTATTTTAGAGACTAAAAAATTATTATATTATTAATAAAATTTATAAATCAATTTTTAAATTAATATTTAATTAGTTGTAAGGTTTTAACTATCAATTTTAAAATTTAAATTAATTAATAATTAAAACCTTAATAATTAATTATATATTAATTTAGAAATTTTATTAATAATATAAACTAGTTTAGATATATCAATAAATTTTAATTCTGTAATATTTAATTTAATTAATATAATAATATTAATTATTATTTTTTTGTCCAAAATAGTTTTTTTAATAATTATTTTTAATGACTGAGACGTGAAATTAAATAAGGAAACCCAAATATATTAAAATTAAAAAGATTGAAAAATAATGGAATAAAAGTTGTAAAAAAAAAATCTAGGATCCAATTTTTAAGATTTGTAAAATATAGAGAATAAAATTATCAGTAAGTCAATAGTTTTTATTTATAATTTGTGAAGACTTTTTTTTTTAATATTTTTGTTCTTTCAGGTTTTACTATTCTCAATGCATGATCCAATTTTTTTTCTTGTAATTGGCTACAGGAATTGGTTAAGTATTGAATGCGAAATAAATACATTGAGAGATTTAAGAAGATATTAGCTGTAAACTCGAACAACTCACTAATTCAGATTTGGCCCATTCTACCAATGCATGGCCCTCACCTTGACCTGCCTTTTACTTCTTGGGTCCCACCAAAATTTAATTCACTGCACAAACTTTGGTTGATATGTCACCTTCATAATATATAATCAAATTCATACTTTATTATATGTACAAAATTTATATATATAATAGTACTATCATACAAGGAAATATAACAATATCATAAAAGTTGTTGGTAGTTAAATAATACAAAAACTTCTTGTTAGTTTATATATTATAACATATACAAGTGTTATTGCTATTTTTCTTTAATCAAATTTTAGATTACAAATTAATGAATTTTTTTAGAAAAGTGTAGCAATAATATCTTTTTAACCTTTTTTTTTGTATGACAATTTGAATTTTATTGAACAACCATTAATCTTAATTAATTTAACCTTAAAATTAGAAGTGAAACTAATTAAATGAGAATTTAAATCTAGATTTTTTTGACAGAAGTATTGAAATCCATTAAAAGTAGTTTGGTTATATATGGACCTTAATTTAGTTTTAAGATTCAAGTGAGTAAAAATATTTTAAAAATAATTATTCTTTGAATTATTAACTGCATTATAGTGTATATTAATATCCCACCCACATACACCAGTCACAGATAATTAAGTGGCCATGAGGGTCAGTTCTTTTCACCTAGAATTATTATTCTCCTCATTTTTTTTTATAAATATTTATTTTGGTATGGAAATAATATTAAGAAATAGATAATTATAGCTTAATAGAGTGTAAGTTTTATTCTCATTTGTATTAATTAGAATACATCCTTAATATAAATTTTAAGGTGATTATTGTCAAAAATAATAAAGTTATTACACATAAAACAAACTATTTGACTTGGTTTGGTGAACTAAATTAACTCATCATCAATACAGATCAAGTTGAATTATTTTTCATTAAATTATATGAATTTTATAAAAAATAAAATAGAAATATTTAACTAAATGGGTTTAATTTTTTTTTAAGATTACTATATTCTAATCTGGTTTATGGAACTGCATACAGTTCTAGTAATTTAGATAGCAAGATGTCTGCATAATTTATTTATTTTTACATTTCAAGCCATAAATTATTTATTGATAATGCTTTGCAATAGAAGGTTTACATTGTTGATTGACAAAAAGGGCAACATGTTCCTGTTTTCACTCAACGGCTTAATAATGGTATCATGCAATACTTAATGGCTAAATCTGCCACCTAATTAATTAATTTTTGGTCTATATTTTTTGTTATTCATCCCTTTCAAACTATAACATGAGCAGACAAAAGCACTGCAGATACCACAAAACCTTCTACCATAAATAGCACTGGTATCTTTCACAACCCCTCTGGTGTGTCTGCACTCTGCATAAATACTACCCTTTTGCAGCAGCATCAATTTGATGACTCCAATTCGTAGAATGGGAAAAGGGTATGCTCCATGGCTCCTCTTTATTAATGAAGTCTTACTCTTGGTACACTTTTCTGCATGCAAAGTTCCTGCAATTATAGTGTTTGGAGACTCCTCAGTGGATTCAGGTAACAACAACTTCATTCCAACCATGGCTAGGAGCAACTTTCAACCTTACGGGAGAGACTTCTTCAATGGCAAACCTACTGGTAGGTTCTCCAATGGCAGAATCCCCCCTGACTTCGTCTCTGAGGCCTTTGGAATCAAGCAAGCAGTTCCTGCATACTTGGATCCTGCTTTCAGCATATCAGATTTTGCTACTGGTGTGTGCTTTGCTTCTGCAGGAACTGGATACGACAATGCTACTTCAAATGTTGCTGTAAGTTTTATTGCCCAACTACTCATTCTTCACATGCATTCATTTGTGAAAATTTTACAACATGCATTTGTGAAAATCAACTACTTCTTTTGTTTCATTTTCATTCATCTATTTTCTTGTATTTTTTAATTCATGTTTTCACTCCATTTTACCTAACATATTTATTAATTTATCTCTATTTTTTCTATCTTCCTATCTCTTTTACCTTTTCATCTCACTATTCCACATTTAATAGTACACATAATCATAACTCTTTCTTGGACGGGCTTTAGGGATGTAGTTGATTTCAAAAAAGAAAAAAGTTTTATTTATGAATGCTAATTTTACAAGCTACAATAAATATTTTGGTTTTATCCTTTTTAAAATATATATTAAAGAAATTTTTGGAAATGAGATTTTTTTATTTCTTTTATGTTCTGTGTAAAATAGTTGAAGAAAAAAATGGTTTAGTTTCTAAAGAAGACAAAATTTATGTTTTTCATAATTGTTTGGAGTTAAAATAAGTCCAAATACTGTCTACTTGGTTACATACAGGGACTTTGTTTAGATACTATATTTGTGGTTAACATACCATTACCCTTATTAAATTTATAAACCTTTAAAAGCATATTTTCATATTTAGATTGTTTTCAGTTATAGAAATTGACCGATCTATCATTTTAATATATTAGTTTGACTATGACAAACCGTTAGAGATGTCACATAAAATACAAAATTGTTATATTTTTCTCCTAATGATTGTAATTTTAAAAAAATACACAAATTAAGAATAAGAAATATACTATTTTTAAACTAATTTTATTAAATAACCCACTTTCTCAGTACATTAGATAATTTTGAGAAGGGGAATGTTATGTTGACTTAAATTCACACTACTTAAAACCAGAACAAAAAGTGATTTGATCCAACAGTAATAACTGTGGTGAATGAAGGTAAGTTTTTTGTAGTTCTAAAAGCCATGAATTTGAGATTTTGCAGGATGTGATACCTCTATGGAAAGAAGTAGAGTACTACAAGGAGTACCAAAAGAAATTGAGGGCACATCTTGGTGAGGAGAAGGCAAATGAAATACTAAGTGATGCATTGTATTTGGTTAGCATAGGAACCAATGACTTCCTTGAGAACTACTATGCCCTAACTGAAAGAAGGTCTGAGTTCCCCTTAGTTCAGCAGTATGAGGACTTCCTCTTAGGCCTTGCTAAAAACTTCTTCACTGAAATTTATGGGCTTGGGGCAAGGAAAGTTTCTCTCACTGGTTTGCCTCCTATGGGGTGTCTTCCACTAGAGAGAGCAATGAACATTTTGGAGTTCCATAATTGTGTGGAGGAGTACAACAATTTGGCTTTGGAGTTCAATGGAAAGTTGGGGTGGCTGGTGTCAAAGCTCAACAAGGACTTACCTGGATTTCAAATGGTAGATGCAAATGTATATGATATCTTTCTGCAGATCGTTACAGATCCTTCTGGTTTTGGTAAGTTCATACAATCACCATTAATTGCTCCCACTCTATATTTAATGCTGCTATCTGATTTCTAATTAAGAAACTACAGTAATTTTTAATTTTCTATTCCAGACTTAATTATATTTTCTTTAATATCTCAATAAAATCAATTATTTATTGAAATAGTAATGTTATTTTAATTAAACAAAATATCATTTCTCATGGCTATCCTTACTCTTTCTTTCTTTTTTTTCTTCATTTCCTCTCTCTTGTGTATTGCTCTAAAGAATCCTCTATATATATATATATATATATATATATATATATATATATATATATATATATATATATATATATATTTTTTTTTTTTTTATTTTTTTTTTTCAATTAGTTCTTTTGTTGCAAATATTTTAATGTTTTTCTTTACTTCTGGTTTTACAGTACAAGAAAATAATAAAATAGAAATCAATTTTAAAAACAAAAAATAATTAATTTCTATAGTGACTAAATTAGAGATAATTTTAGAGATTAAATAAATTTTTGTTTTTTAAATTAGTTTCTATTATTGTTAAATGGTTTTTAAATTAATATCTAATTAGCAACCAATGTTTTTCTACCAAATTTAGAATCTAAATAATTGGTAGTTAAAACATTGGTTGCTAGATACCAATTTAGAAACTATTTAACAATAATAGAAACTAATTTAAAAACCATTTTTTTTAATTTTTAAAATGATTTATAATTTAGTTATTATTGTAACTAATTATTTTGTGTTTTAAAAATTAGTTTCTATTTAGTGATTTTGTTGTAGTGTCTAACCAGTGTTAACACAAATCATGTTATTGATTTTAAATAGGTTTCTTTTGCAAATATTTTAATTCTTCAATTATTTTATTGTAAATAATTTGCTAGCTTTATTAATACATACACACGCATATAGTACTAGTACCAATATGGTTTATTACAATAATATAAAATTTATATATATAAATATATATATAGTAGAATGATAGATAGTAAAACCCAATTGTCATCATATACCTAATTAAAAATCAATTTTCATTTGTAAGTTCTCAAACACCATTAAAGTTTTGAAAATTTTCCAATTATGCAAAGTATTTAATTTTAAACCCTAAATTCTAAACCAATTCATTCAAAAAAAAATATTTCTTTAAAAATTAATTCTTATTTTCTTCTAATTTTTTTATTAATATATATGAGTGTAATAATAAAATAAAAATAGAATAAAAAATCTTATACTCCTTCCCTCTCAAAAAAGTAGTCTTATAAAGTTATAACACATTTATATATCACTGAAATATTTAATTAATATAAATTTGGTAAGAAAAACTAACTTTAAAATTAGATTCCTCCTTTTAATATAAGTGGTACTTTATAAATTACTTCCCTACTAGTATATATAGGGGTATATTATTAGAAAAATTACTTATAAAAAGCTAAAACAAATTATTTAGGAAAAAAAAGTCTAAAAGTAGTATTATTTATGAAATGGAATGAGTAACTATTGTTTTAAGATGGAGAGAATTGATTTCATTTCTTGAATTATATAAAATCAGAGAGAGATAGTGGTATATTTTGAACCAGATTAGTATCTCAATATCTTATTTAATTTAGACAAAGATAGTGGAGGAGAACATGGATAACCTTAATGCACCTACATCTAGTTTTTATATATAATAGTTTGAATAGAAGCAAATTCCAAAGTGAATACCGAATTAGGTGGAGTTTTTGTAGTGTTCAAAATTCCAAATTCCAATATGTTAGAAAGTCTGAACACTCATATTTAACATTGTTTTTTGATTTGCAGGTTTTGAGGAAGCAAAAACAGGATGCTGTGGAACAGGGAGATTTGAGATGGGTTTTCTATGTGACCCAAAATTTACATGCCAAGATGCAAATAAGTATGTATTTTGGGATGCATTCCACCCATCAGAAAAAACAAGTCAAATAATGTCAAATTATTTAATAGAAAAACATCTAGCAAAGTTTCTTTGATTATTCAACAATACAAGGAGTCTAGATTCTACATTTATATATACTATGTACATTAGTATATATAACAACGTTTTGTGTCGTCTAAGTGACGTGTATACAATATTATTGTCCTTATATGTTTTCGTAAGAATGATCCAATTCATGTTCTGAAAAGCAAGCAAGCTTTTCCTCAAGATTTTTAGCAACTTCTCCATGTATTGTCTTGTTATATACTTGCTCTATTCATAAGTATCCTTGTTACTCAAGAAAAAAATGCAATGATTCTTTTGATAATACTCACACCAATTCCTATATAAGAGGACCTTTGTTCGAGTTTGGTATTTTGTTTTATCAACAAAAAAATTAAATTTAAAGAGTGTCACAACTCTTATACAAAAAGATATCTATCAATACCAAAACAACATTCCTACCTCCTCCAAAATTATAGAAAAACAGTTGGATATAAAGAATAACAACAAAATAACTATGAACCTTCCCACTAACAGATCACTACAAAAAAAATTGGAATTACATACAACCAAAATCCGTATGTAAGACCCAAAATCCGTATGTAAAACAGTTTTACATACGGATATAATCCGTATGTAATTACATTTGGTTTACATACGGAAAAAATCCTTATGTAATATCTATTTACATACGGAATAGAATCCATATGTAAAAATTCGTATGCAATGTTGACTTTACATACGGATTTTGATATGTATGTAATAATCCGTATATAATTCGCGATATTCTTGTAGTGGATTGACTACCAGTTCAAAACATCAGAATCCAAAACCTCCCGAAAATCTCATTACATAAAGAACCTCTCCAGTGGAAAAGTTCTAGCACATATACATCTCAATGATATTGTCCCTTTACAAATTTTATAATCAGTCTAGATACCTTCTAGATTTCGAGCATCCACATTTGTTTTTAATTGTTTTGTTTCCCCTATATTTGGTCACCAATTTATGTCACCCATTGACCATGTCCTACAAAAAAAAAAACAACACACATCACCTTGACCATAACTGGACAGGGGGGTATAGCACGAAGATGACTTAAAATATGTATCCTACCGTGATTTATCATTTTTTTAGGGATTTCATGCATACCAAAGGATCTCAACATAAATCAGAATTTGAGAAAACTATTAAAGGTTCCTTAGATGTAATCCATGACCAAACATTTAGTTGTGTCATTGAAAAAATCTTAATATGATATATTCTACCATTCTTATAGATGCTCTTATTTCTCTGTTTCCATATCTCTCCTATTACTACAGTTTACACACTTCCCTAGATTATATTAATCGATTCAGATAAAGTGTATAGTGCAAAGTGCAAAAAATGTGTATTTGTTTCATAGTGATCAACCAAAACCATCCCCATCCAAGAATAACACATACCCCATACTAGTCAAGCTACCCTACACTTAAAAAATAAGTGACTAGTTGTCTCTTCTTCATCACCACACATAACACATAAAGTACTTATCATAACTAACCCACACCTCTCTAAATTTACTATTGTATCTATCTTATCTTTTAAAACCCTCCAAATTGTGACCTGTGCTGAAGGAAGAGTCTTACCTTCCAAAAATAATTCATACAAAAACCTATGTTCACCATCTACCTCTTTCTTTAGAATTTTAATGTTGGGAACTTGTTAGGTTATAGTGTGAAAGGTCATAGAACTTGTCAGGTTATATTTGTTCACCCACTTTAATGTGTCTAATTCATTCATTTAATAACATTTATTTTGACTTGGAGTGCAATAAGCAATCTGGAAATTATGAGTGCGGTTACTATGTTATGCAGTGGATGTTGACTATTACGCGGTCTGGAATTGATAGAGGTTAGGATGAGGTAATACCTCAACACAAAAACACTTTAAATTTTGGGGTTTATTATTTATGCACTAATTCAAAAAAAAATTAAATGTCACAATTTTTCAATGATCCACAACCGCTAGATTCAGAAGCATTGGAGTATGTGAAGACAACATGGTCAAAATATTTTGTAACCATGTATAACACCTTATGATAGATGAATGATTAGAATTTAGAATGACATTGAACTTTTTCATATATTGTAGAACATTTTGGAGAATGTTATATGTACTTAATTTATTCTATGTAATCTTTCATATTTAAATTATGATATTATATGCATGCATTATTGTTTTGGAAATTTAATATTGTATGCAGGATTGGAGCATATATATATAATAATACAACATTTTCTTTAAAAAAATACATTTATAACGATGGTTGCATGTTAGAACCGTCTTTAAAAAAACAAATTTTTTTTTGAATGACACCATTTATAACCGTCTTTAAAAATATAGTTTTTTTTCCCGTTTATTTTCTAGAATAACCATGGTTTTACACGTGTCGTTAATATGCTTTCATAACGATGGTTCCCGAATCGTCGTTATAACCAGTTGATTTATAATGACATCCAAAGTAACGACGGTTCTAAACCGTCTTCATATGGTCTTTTTAACCGTTGTTAAAACACGTTTCTGCAGTAGTGTTGAACTCACATCATGAAAAATTATAACGAAAACAATTTTAGCATTTAATTGAGTAAAAATAAAGAGAAATAGACACAAATTTACACTAGTTCATCCCATAACCAGGGCTACCTCCAATCTCTTTAAGCAAACCGCTTAAGAGCATTCACTAACGCAAGCATTCTTACACCTCTTTAGGTATACAAGTATTCTTACATCTTTTCAAGTCACCCAATATTCTTACTGCTCTATAAGTCACCAAGTATTCTCCATCTCTTTAGAAAATCAATCATCATCTCCCCTTGAGATCAAGACCTCTCAATACAATAAGAAAACACTCTTTATAGAGAGTAACAATGAAAGCGCATAGGGTTATCTCCACATAGCGAAGGATTTACAATTAATGACTCACTTCCTAAAGTGTAAATGCTCTAAACAAAAAATCTAAAAGGTATAAGCACAATGAAAGACTACTCACACTACAATATATGATCGTGTTGTATATCTTAGTCTTCATCTTCATGGTCTTTATATAGCTTTCAAACTATGACCATTGAAGCTTTGATTTCTTCTCTTTTTCACATAGCCGTTGGATGCTCAATATCAAAACTTTTTAATCTAGTTTTGTTCTTCTGTATCTTGGACTTTTATTGTATTTTGAATTGTTTCTTTCTTTGTCCAAATTTGAATGTTGATACTTCAATGTTATAATCTTGATTATCTTTAACAATATATATGGTTGGTTGAATAGGGCTCAAATACATGAAATCGTCTTCCATTCTTATTCATATTCTATGGTCAAACAATTGTTGGTTCTCACCATTGAGTATTAAGCACACTACAAAACCCAATGAATTTTAATTTCAAATAAAAACAAAGAAATTCATAAAAAACAATAACTTAGGGAATATCACATTGTTATTCAATCTCAACAGGGTAAATCTAACAAGTCATAATAAGATCTTATAGTGAAAGTTAAAGTATAAGAAGCTAAGAAACAAAAAACATGAATCCTTTGAATGTTGTAGGTCAGCTTAGGCTTCAAGATCTTTTCCTCCTAAGATTTCTCTAGGCTTCAGCCTTGAGGCTTTCTTATGATTTCTCTCTTATGCCTCTTAATTCCAACTCTCTACTCTAGATGACTCTCTCTTTTGATGGAGATAGGCCTTAACCGTAACAAGTCAAACATTTTGAAATTTTGCACAAGTTCACATGTTTCTCTTGGCAAAATATGTTTTAATAGTCTCCACACAAAAATCAACTGAGAGTAAATAGTACAAAGCAATATTTACATTGTATCTTTTATCATACAACTCACAAATTTGTTGCACATCTTTATTCTTTGGAATTGGATGTATGTTTTCTTTTAAAATACTTAAAATTTAAGCTTGTCTTGGTTTTTCTATATCACACTACGTTGACCTATAATTCTTTCTTAAGGAATTTGATCAGAGGTAATAAATTCAAGAAAATTATAGTGGTGTCTTTTTTTTTAGGTTTTAAAAAGGAGTTACAAAACAATAGCTTCTAAGAGGTCATCCATAATACTATTCTCACATAACATGCTTAATTTTGAAGTTCTTATTATCTAATGCATTAATTAAAAGGTGCCTTGATTTGTAAGTTTGGTTACTTGGTAATGAATTAGGTATTGATTAATGGGGGAGGCGCATGTTTTGGACGTTTGAGTGGGGGTAGGGTTTCCTGGTGCAGAGAAGGCTTACCTAATTCAGTGGAACACATGGGCAACGCGAGAAAGGAAGGGGAAGACTTGGCCCCTTTAGTGCATGTGTCAGAACAGAAACAGAAGGTGGGTTACGTGCCAAAAGGGTTTACAACGGCTATAGGGAGAGGCAAGGAGTTTGACCTAATAGTTAATGGGCCATCAAAGGCCCAGAGGAACGAAGGGAGTATGTTTAGAGCTTTTATGGGACTGGGCCCAAAAGAAGTGGAAGATGAACAATCAAGAGGGGTGCAAAAAGTAACCTATCTAACAGGAACCACTAACAACGCCATGAATGATGAGGAGGAATGGAGGCACAACGCTCCGAGGCAGGACACGCAACGACACTTCACGATAAAAAATGTGAGGCACTTTTCTCCTGTTGGTGCTCACAAAGATGAGGCTGCCAATGAGAGGGAGGCGTACTCGGCCTTCGTAGACAACAAAGATGGTAGTGTACAACCGCAAGGACACCGCAATTCTGTGTGCCGCAATTCAGAGAAGGGCACGGGGATATCTTGGTTTCCCTTGCTTATAGTTGAAGATGGCATTAAGATGAATTTGCGGTTAGAGGAGAGGGAAGTTGCATCGTCGAATTGTAGGGAAGGAGCAATGTTGGAGGAAGAAAAAGATGACGAAACGTCTCTGGTAGAAAAGAGCGCGGAGAGTTCAACGTCTTGCGAAATCGAGAGTAAGCACTTGGGAACGGGGAGGCTCGTAAGAGATGAAGAAGAGACGAGAATCTCGTCGGCGGTCATACCAATGTAGAGTTCAACGTCCAAATAGCGGGATTTAAGGTTAGATTCTCAAAATATTTAACCATGGTTTATCTGATAGAGGTGTAAGGAATTGTAATAGGCTTTTCTTGATGAATAACGAGCATTCTAAAGCAAATTTGGAATACTAGAAAGGAGATGGGGTTCTCTTTTACATGCGATGAAAATTAGGGATAAATCATATGTAAGGAGGGCGAGCACAAGCATGATGGAGAACAATTTTTCTGATGATGAAGCTAATTAGCATGAATATTATGGGAGTGGGGGAAGCATTAAAAAGAATTATTTGCACAATATCACTAATGGGAGTAACTACAATTCTTGAAGGGGAATGGAGAATAGGAGAGGCTTTACAGATCACCATTGTTAATATGTATAATGCTGGCCCACTTACAGACAAAAGAGTTGTGTGGGAGGAGGTGCGAGAAAAGAGGAGGACACAAAATACAAAGGCGTTGTGCGTGGTTGAGGACTTTAATTCTATTAGAAGATCGAGAGAGAAGAGGAACGTGGGGAATGGTGATGATCACAAAAGGGAGGTGAGAAGGTTTAATGACTTTATTGAAAACTCAGAGTTGGTCGATATTCCGATGGTGGGAAGAAAATACACACAGTATAAACCAAATGGTTTGATTAAGATCAAAATAGACCAGATATTAGTGTCAAGAGAATGGTTGGATAAGTGGTCGGACAGTAAGTGTCACATCTTAGACAAATTGATGTTTGATCATTGCGCCTTGGTGTTAAAAACGGATATCACGGACTAGGGACCGAAACCGTTTAGGAGTTTGGACATCTGGCAAAATGATAGCAGGTTTAAGGATTTTGTTCGTAATAAATGAGGTAGCTACGAGGTGCAAGGAAATAGGGTCTTTGTTTTTTAAAGAGAAGCTGAAGATGTTGGAATCTGATTTAAAAGTTTGGAACAGAGAAGTGTTTGGAAATGTTTTTCAGCAAGGGGAGGAGATTCAAAAGAGACTTTATGAGCTAGACCCTAAGGATGATGAGAGCGAGTTGGACAAGGTAGGAAGGGAGGAGAGAAAGTGGTTATTAGATTAGTAGAGAAAAACAACCATAGCCAGGAAGCTCTTTTACAATAGAAGGCTCGTCTCAGGTGGCTGAAGTAGGGGGACTTGAATACAAAATACTTCCACTCGGTAATCAAATGGAGAAGAGTAAGAAATGGATTCAGTGGGTTGAAGGACAAGGGTCAGTGGTATGACGAGTAGGATGTGGTGAAGGAAAAAGTAAGAGATTTCTTTAAAGAAAGGTTAAGTGGAGAATCAAGCCAATGAGTTAGGTTAGATGATGCAGAGTTCAATACAATTACAGAAGAAGACAATGTATCGCTGGTAGGAAGGATAACCGAATAGGAAGTTAAGCTTGTAGTGTGGAGTTGTGATAGTGATAAAATCCCAAGACCTGATGGCTTCTATTTTGGTTGTATAAAGTTTTGTTGGGAAGAGATCAAGGGCGACATCATGAAAGTTGTTCATGATTTCGAGGAAGATGGTCAAGGGGGATGAATGCTTCGTTTATTTCTTTGATTTCTAAAGTCGACAATCTGCAACATTTGAATGAATTTAGACCTATTTCTTTGGTCGGATGTTTGTACAAAATTGTGACTAAAATCTTATCTCTGAGGATGAAGAAAGTTTTACATAAGATTATAGACAACAGGCAATCTATGTTTTTGGAGGGCATGAGGCTAATGAACAGTGTTATAGTAGCAAACGAAGTCTTGGAAGAAGTGAAGAGGAGGAAGGGCATTTGTGTTTTTTACAAGGTTGATTATGAAAAAGCATATGATTCAGTCATCTGGGATTTTATTTACTACACGTTGGAAAGGCTAGGTTTTTGTGCGAAGTGGATTTGATGGATAAGTGCATGTCTTGAGTCTTCATAGGTGTCTGTGTTAGTAAATGAGAGTCTTACTCAGGAATTTAAGCCAAAGAAGGGTCTGAGACAAGGAGATCCACTAGCTCCATTTCTTTTCCTTATTGTGGCTGAAGGGTTAGCTGGGGTTGTAAGGAAGGCAGTAGAGAAAGATTTTTTAGAAAGTGTGGAGATCTAAGGCAAGTGCAAAAAGGGCAATATGCTCCAGTATACAGATGATACGTTGTTTTTTTGCAAAGCAAAAGTGCAAAGTGTGTTTGTTATTAAGGCGATTCTGAATTGCTTTGAATTAGCATCAGGTTTGAAAGTTAATTTTCAAAAGAGCAGTGTTAGAGGGGTGAGTGGCAGCTATCTTCTGATTCAACATTTTGCGGCTATTTTGAACTGCGACATGATGAAGACTTCGTTCAAATATCTGGGTATGCTGGTGGGTGGATCTCACAAAAGAAGTAAGTTCTGGGAAGGGGTGGTGGACAGAGTGAGGAACAAATTAGGCAAATGGAAAGGAAAGTTTATCTCTATGGCCGGACGACTTTGCTTGATTAAATCAATATTATCTTCTCTTCCATTGTTTTATATGTCTATGTATATAAAATGTTGGTTATGGTGGTGAAGGATTTAGTGAAGTTACAGTGAGGAACTTCCTGTGGGGACGGGGTTTGGATGGCAGGAAAATTGCATGGGCTTCGTGGAAAAAAGTTTGTGAGCCAAAGTAAGGAGGGCTAGGAATAGACATTAGACGGTTTAATACTGCTTTGTTAGGGAAGTGGATCTGGCGGTTAGGTTATGAGAAGAAGAGTTTGTAGAGAGAAGTGTTGAAATCTAAGTATGGAGGTTGGAGGGATCTTCAGGTTCAAAGGCATTGTAGAACAGATTCTCATGGTGGCGGGATTTGAAGGAGGTTTAGTCTCTCGAGGGCTGGAAAAACATGTTCAACGATAATTTCACTTGGAAAGTTGGGAATGGGAGAGAGATAAGGTTATGGGAGGACAAATGGGTGGGCAATATGACTCTCAAGGACATTTTCCCGAGGTTGTTCTCTATTTGATCTAATAAGGAATATCTCCTTTGGCTAGGAAGGGAGAGGGCTGATAATTCAAAGTGGACTTGGAGGATTGAATGGAGAAGGAACTTGTTTGAATGGGAAATGAATCTGGAACAACAAATGATGCATCTTTTGAGTGAACAAAGAATAAGAGCGGATAAGGAGGATACTTGGATTTGAAAAGATGGAGAGAAAACGGTGTACACGATCAAATCTGCATAGAAAATGCTTAAAGAAGAAGTTCAAGTGTATGACAAGAATCTCTTCCTGGGTTTCAAGTAGACTCCACCACCACTTCAACCACTAGATTAAACACGAAACAAAATACACAAAAGTACACCGTTGTTGATAAATGGTTCTTGTTTTGTGCTTTTTCACGACCACATCTCTTCTTCTACTTCGAGTTTTGAATAGGAGGTCGATTTCAAATGGTTTCACTATCTTAGGCTTAGGGTTAGTCATGCACTAATCACCGATGCAAACACAAAGGGTTTCAAATTTTTAATTTGGTTTCCGATCGTTTAACCTTATAGATAACCAATGCAAGGGAGCTCAAGATTTTGGAGAAAGGGAAAAATGAGTAGCTGAAGATTTGGAAGAAAGGAAATAACGTGAAAGGAAGAAATGAGAAAGGGGAAAGTATGAAAAATAATATCACTTATTTAATTTTCTCACAACATCCCAATACGCGTCATATAATTGATGCTAACATAATAAAATATTAATATTTTTTATTAGGTTAAGCCTATAAATTTTTTTTATCATATTTTATTTAATTTATTGTTTTTAAATTAAACTTTGTGTCGACTATTGTTAAATTATTTAATTCAAAAATATAATCTGAGTATCCAATTTTATCCCAAAACCCGACGTTATGTACTTTTTTTTATTATACTTTATTTTAACAATTGTTATGTTAGTGTCTATTTATAATTGATTTGGTGTCCTATTAGAGTTGTTTTGTACACTATTTTATTTTATATGATGATTAATTGTTGACATTTTTATAGTGATATTTTACGCTTGATCACCATTCTTCCTATGGTTTACAACCATTTTTCTCTTTTTATCCATATTATCTTTCTCGTAATCCTTCCAAAAATAAAATCTAGTTTTTATTATATTTTAATATATAAAAATGAATTTTGAAAGACAAAAGAAAATTTTTATAATAAAGCATTAACATTTAGTAAAAATGATTTAACTCGAACCTGATAAAAAATAATAAATGTTAAGAATTAATTAGAATTTAGGTGTTTATTTACGAAAGCAAGGGAAATTTAAGGTACCTAATTATAATCAATTAAGAAAAAATAAAGTTTAGGGTATATGTAATTACAAAATGATTGAAATTTAAGAGAATAAATAATTTAACAAATTATATATATATATTTTGTTGGAAAAATTCAGAAATTAATTCTCCCTCTTTGATATAGATACAAGATGGACATTTACGGGAGCAATAAGCAAATAATAGAAAATAGAATAATGACACAGAATTTTCAACTCGAGAAGTAAAACCCACGGGAAAATTCCTCCACTATGAAAATAGGATTACAATATTTGTTTTTTCTCACTCTGTTAAGATAACACTCAATCTCAATCTCATCTCACCTAACATTGATGGAATATAAAGTCTTTTTCTAGCATCTCACTAGGATCTCTCTTTAATCTCACCATTATGCTGAAAACACATCCACTATGAAAGTGGGATTACAAAGTCTGGTCAGCAGGAATTCCCTTTATATAGAAGATGAGAGGAAAACTTCTTCATAAAGAGATTAATGCTCATTACATTTTCAAGAGAGAGTTACAATTTCCAAAAAAACAATTTAATGGCCATCATTGAATATATTCAATGGATTGATTACCAATATTAATTGGTCATAATCTCTCATTAACTTAAGGAGAGATTCCCCAACAATTCTCTCCCCTTAATTGACTTAATTGAGGTGTATCAATAATTCAGCTACCACAATAGTGTTACCAATATTAATTAGTCATAATCTTCCATTAACTCCACAACAGTGTTACCGATATTCATTGGTCATGATTTTCTATTAAATTAAGGAGGGATTCTCAACAATTATCCTCCTTAATTGACTTAATTAAGGGATATCAAGTTCCCCACAATAATGTTACCAATATTAATTGTTCATAATTTCGTATTAAATTAAAAAGTCCAACATATATATATATATATATTATATATCCGTTTAAACGTATATTAAAATATCTTTCACTGGTCTTATTAAATACTTGAAAATCATAGAAACCAAAAAAATTCTGATAAATTATATCATCAAGCCTATTCTTGAAAGATATAATATAAGTAAACCAGATTGATAAATGAAGGGATAATGTATTTATTTGCTCAATCAATGGAAAGAGGATATAATTCACAAGGTACAAGTCAATTAGGCTTTACAACAAAAGAGTGTAAAACCAGCAAAGTTCAACATAAGCGTGTTTATATATTAAAGAAATTAAAAAACTGTGAGAATAATGAAAAGTATATGATAATAACCTCTATATGTTCATACAGTATACATATATAAAACATATCTACCAAAGTTATTACTCACTCCAACCTAAGAAAAGTAGGGTGGAATATGTGTTTCTTCTGTACAATCAAACACAGAGGAAGGATCAATGGCAAACTGAACCACAGATCTGAGGTCATCCCAATTCTCATTGGCAAATGCATACTCTTCAACATTCTGGTTCCAAAAACTTGGATAAGGGGTTGATGGGGTTTGAAGATGGGGTAGTTGGCCAAACTGACCAAGAAATAAGTGTTTCTTTTCATCAACCTGTCCAAATACTGGCTTTAGTTGTTGCATCATCTCAGTGTCTCTGCAGATCAAATATGGCTTGCAGTTGTCAGAATCTAAGGTGCTTGTGTTGGAATTCACAGTGTTGGATTTGGTGATGGCTGTTGAGTCCTTCAAATTTGGAGTGTACTTTTTGAAAGTTGGGGTGCGTTTGAATATTCTGCAGAGTGTCCACACCTCCTGCAAATTCATCAATGACAGAGACAAAAAAAAAAAACAATTTAAGGTTATTATATTCATGCAATTAACTTCATTTTCATCCCTTTTTTTTTATCACAACATTTATTAATTTTTTTTCATTTCTCTCTTTTTCTTCCACTTGTATAACCTCAAAAATGAAATAAATTATTAAAAAAATCTATCACTATAAACTTATGGTTCAAGTCAATATTTCTCTCTTTTTTTAATGCATCTTTTAAAGATTCTTTTGTAATTATCATGGAATGCACTAAATGTTTCTATTTTAAGAAGATATTTATGATTTTTAATTTTCATTTTTTTTAAGAAGTAAGAATATGATGGGTAAAAGTTGATTCATATCTTGAACTTTAAAAAATAGTTAAATAATATTTAACATGTTTTAAAAACAATTCAATGGTTGTTTGGAGAGAAAGACAGAGATAGGGGAATATACATCTCCCCTTGAATTTTGTTGTGGTACCAAAATTTTGTCTACATTTGTCTCATTCTAAGTATTCAAAAACTTTTATGGGTGTAGGTTTTTGTCTTTGAAAAATATAATATTTAACATTCTTTCTAAAAAACGCTTATATGGGTATAGATATTTCCATTTGAAATTATGTTCTGGTACCAAAATTTTGTGTATATTTGTCTCATCCTAACTATTTATAAATTTTCTGCGACCTCACTTAATTAATGTGTGTAAGGAAAAAAAGATGGCTCTTGGCTTTTGTCTTTGAAAAATAGACACAATTTTTTCGTATGAAACAAGAGCATTAAGAAAAAAAATTCAAGACTCATTCCAAGGGACTGGGTCATGTTTTAAAAGTACTATTAATTAATTAATTAAAGGGGGATTGCATGGTTTTTTTTTTTTTTTATAATGAAAGTTACATTCAACCAAAATGTCAGTGTTCAAAGGGGTTGAGTTGGCCATATCCATAAAGTTCATTATATGGGACCATTCAAGAAATCAATGAAATCAATTAATTTCACCTTGAGAACCACAAGGGAAGAGGGACCCTTAAAGTATAGGGGAAGCAATCACCACAAAAATTCCTATATCTCTTAGTTTATGTGCATTGCATGAAAATTGTAAAAAATATCTCTAAAATAACAGGATACACTTTACATTAAATAAAAAAAATATGTTATAACTGTTAAATATATAATATCAATGAAAATGAGGTTTGAAAATGTTTTCTAATCAATTAGTTATACATTATTACAACTGCAATAATTATAGTTGGTATTTTAATTGCTAATTATAGCAATATATTTATAAAAATTTCAAGATAACACATTAAGCAACTAAGAAAGTTCTAATTTTGTTATAATTTATGCAGGAAAATGATTTCAAATTGGCTCAAAGTGATGTTATAGTGAATGAAACTATGAGATTAAACCATAACTGGTTAAGTATTTGATTCGTAGTCAAATCAGATTCGATTCGTGATTATATGAAATAAATTTAATGAAGTCCAGAGTTTTTTTTTATCAAAATAAATAAAGAAATTATTATGGAATCGTGTAAGTAGTACTCCAATCCATATTAAGGCCATCATAAAATGAAATAATATTTTTAATTTTATACATCTATTAACATAAATTATTTTCATGCTACTATTAATTAATTATTATTAATAATTATAGTGTAAAAATTTATTTAATTAAATATTATTATAAAGTAAGTTAAAATGATATTGTAGAAAAATATAACATCTTAGAATATTATAGTTGAATAAATAGACTAGTTTAATCAATATGAAAGATAATATAAAAAAAAAAGTATAGAAACTTTAAATTCATTCATACGCTATTGTAAATTCTAGAAGGAAAAAAAATGAGAGAAAATACAAACTTCTCTATTTGACTGACACATATGGAGGTCAATGTTTTCCATATATATACAACATGTATCCAATTATTTCTAAGGAAAGACCAAAGTCAAATCTTCTTGTAAATAAATACAAAATTTAAGAAACTATGTGGTTTTTGTGCATTTGTTTATCATTTTCCCCTTATAAAATGGGTCTGAATTGTGCTACGTATGAAGAATAATTTAAACATTTATATGGTTGTAAAGCTTTTCCCTCTATTAGGTATATAACTTTTAAAATAGTTATTACAAAATTTAGGTAACCATACATAGCAAAATCGTAAAAGAAAATTACTATACATGATAAATTATTTTCTCTTAAAATTTTGGCACCTTGATTTAAAATATTACAAAAAAAAAATCATTAGATAAAAATTAGTTTTAGAAAAAAAAATATTAGTCGCTAAATCGACTATATTAAATATTATTTTAAAGATTAAAAAAAATTATTGATATCTAAAGTAGTTTATATTATTAATAAATAGTTTCTAAATTGGTATCTAATTAGCTATTAAGATTGATACCAATTTAAAAATTATTTATTAATAATAAAAACTATTTTAGATACAAAGACTTTTTTTTAATCTCCAAAATAGTATTTAATATAGTTAATCTAGTGATTAATTATTATTTTTTATCTAAATTAGTTTATATTTAATGAAACAAGAACTCTTAAAAATTGTACTTTAAGTCTAACTCAACCTTACAAAATTGGTTCATAAGGTGATATTTAAAATGGTATCAAAGTAATTTAGAGTCTATCTTAATAATAATTTGTTGGTTGATCCTGCTACTTATTACCAGACCATTGTCAGACCATCAATAAATATTTAGTCTCACACACAAATTGACGAATTGACAATCGAGACGCGAGGGAAGTGTTAAAAATTTCATATCAACTAAAGATCTAGTTTTGTAAAACTGAGTAAAAATTAAATTTAGTTACTTATTAAGAGTATAAAATGATGTATATGTGTATAAATAAAATGATAAGAAATATAAATATAAATAAAGTGACTTACAGCTTCATGAAGGTTATTGGTAGCATTAGCAATGTTGGTGGTGGATTTTGCATTTGGTGGAAGACGAAACTCATGCATCATCCAATCAGTTTTGGTGCCTTTGCCAGCACTTCCACGATAGTACACCAATGACTTCTTCAGGCCAATGCATTCATGAGGTTCCTTCAGGCAGTATATGGACTTGTCTATTCCTGTGGCTTTCCAGAACCCTGACCTAGTTACTCTGTTTGGCCTCACACTGTTCCTGTACTTCCTCCCTCTTATGCAGAAAAAATACCATTCTTTGTCCCCGAATGAATTCACCTCTTCATGCATTAATTCCCACAATATAAGTTATCATTCACAAATTAATAACAAACAATCAAATCATTATACATATCTATGTACCATCAAATTTCAAAAGTAGGGCTTCATATATATAGAGAGAGAAAGGTTCTATACAACATAAGCCAAATAAATTGATCTAATTTTCTAATCATTCTTTTAAAAGCTTTATCTTTTTCTAAAATAATAACATGAAAAGTTTCCAAAACATCAGAATAGCAACAGAACTTTATGTGGGTGCAGTTTTCCCTCTTATAACTGAAATGATAATTAAGATTGGCTTAGGAAAGCTTACATCTCAAGAAGCACTTTGTTTCAAATGTTCTTTAAAGAAAAAACAAAGCAACTACTTCTTAAGAAAAAGTTGAATCAAACAACATTACAAGCACTTTCATTCAGTATACATAATTGTTTTCTTCATCATACAACACTAAACTCCTTGTTGAATGAGTCTTATAAACAAACCTTTCATGAAAATTAAACTGCAGAAGATGAGAAATAGTTATATGTTTTCCACCATACATAGGCACAAATGAAGTACTTACAAACTCATAGTGGAAGCAGATCTTACTTGGAAGATCCCATGGATCATATTTGTAGATATCAACCTGTTTGATGAGTTCAATTTTAAGAGGCTTCTTTTCCACCTTTCTCTGCAGATAGAAGCCAACAAGTTCTTCATCTGTGGGGTGGAATCTGAAGCCAGGAAGCACAACTTCTTCAGCCTTCTTGGTATCATCACAGTCTTGTACCTTATCATTCATTTCTCTCTTCTCTATTATTGGTAATATTTGTTTCTTTCCAACCACACGCCAAAGAACTTCTCATAAAACGGTTGCGTAATTCTCCTCTTCCCCACATATTTATATACATTTTTGAGATATTATTTGGTTTCTTTGTTGGTGTTGAATGTTGGGAAGTGGAGTCAAGTCAAATATTTCGATTATGAGATCATTATGAATCCGTAAAGAGAAAGAAAGAGGTCCCAATGCTGACAAGTTTATTAACCACACTACAAGACATGTTGATTTTTCTAGGGTGAGGGTGATGCATGTGCATGGGGTGGTCCTCACTATATATGCATTTCATCATGGTTAATTAACCATATTGATGGTGAAAAGGCAGTGACATGGGAATTTTTGAAACCCTTGGAGGTTTCATTTCCAAACCATATTGGAAAGTCAAGAAGAGGGGGCACCATTTTGACTATTGGACATATGAATGGAATAACTAGCTCTATGTAAAACAACACTTTTAATTGAGGAAAAGTCAAATAACATTTCAAAGACATCAATACTTTTGTAGAAAAAATTCATGTGCTTTGTCACACAAAAAATGTTTAAAATATACAAGGATTACTTTATTAAAAGGATTCATGCATTGTGATCAACCGAATTCGTTGCCTCTCTCATAATGACTATGTTGTATAATTAGTGTTAACTTATTGTGGTATGTTATTCAGTTAGTTTGATTGCCATTATAACTTTTCCACTCTGTATCTTTGCTTCTTTCTTTTTATTTTATTTTATAGCTCATCATATTTATTTGCTTCCTCCTTTCATAATCACCCCCAATTTATTTTATTTTTATGTCATTTACTGAAATAATTTTATAAAAAATAAGTATATTGTTTTTATCGGTTGCAAATAAAAACATTATGTCAATATTTAATAATTATGAAAAAAGTCTTTATAAATTAAGAATATTATTTAATTTGAATTTTTTTAAAAAAACTAAAAATTGCTGAGATAGAGATAGTATTTTGTATTGTTTCATGGTTTATTTGTGATTGAGATATCCATGGTTTCTTAAGTATGTGTTAAGGATTCAATCCTTGATTCATAAGTATTAAATATATATATTAAAATATTTCCTTCAATGAATTTTGGTATCTCAGGAAATTAGCTTCCCACCTAGAAATGTTATATTCATTAAAACAGTAGTTGATAGTGTATCTAAATTCTCCACAAAGAGTAGGAATGACAAATTAATCCGTAAAATTGTGGGTATTCACTAGTAAAAAAAATAAATAAATAACGATTGTTAAAAATGATATAAAGACGGTTCTCGAACCGTTGTTATTATTGATGTTGTTATAAATGAATTATAACGACGGTTTCAACCGTCGTTACTTATACTCTGAATAACTAGAGGAACCGTCGTTATATGTAATTTTTTTTCAAAAAAAAATATTTTATTTTATATATATACACCTCAAACTTGCCTAAAATATCTAATTTTCAGAAAATAATAATATTTAAAATCATAATTTAAATATGAAAAATACATACAACAAATTATAACATTCTACAAAATTTGTTTGTTAATATATGAAAAAGTTTGATCTCATTCTAATAATTTATTTATTCTAGTAACATTCTACAAAAAGTTATGCTAATATATGAAAAAGTTTTATCTCATTCTAATAGTTTATCTATCTTAAGGTGTTATACATGGTTACAAAATACTTTGACCATGTTGTCCTCACGTACTCCAATGCTTCCGAACCTAGCGGCTGTTGGTCATTGAAAAACTGTGACATTTGAATTTTTTTTTTAATTAGTGCATGAATAATAAACTTCGAATTTTAAAGTGTTTTTTGTATTGAGGTATTACTTGATCCCAACCTCTATTAATTGTAGCTCGCACTATTGAACCAAGTGGTGTTCAATGTTTTGAAGAATCCAAATCCTTTGAAAGATGATGAAGCCTCTGCTTTGCTTGATGTTGCTGTGCTGGTTTTAGCTTTGTTGTGGGGTAGTTCAATGTTGTAATCAACCCTTAGATTAAATCTCAAAGCAATTAGCATCTCAATTTTATCAAAGCAAAATGTTTTTCAAACTAAGTTGAAACAACCAATTGTTTTGTCGAAACAACCGATTGTTTACACTTAGGTGTTTTGAGAAAGTTTGAAAACTGTTTTTGAATGGTGATTTTGTTAAGTAACAAAACAACCGATTG
>Ga0123342_1003472_pt1 | contig 25250 bp, 17 predicted proteins | sample Turbeawhitnodule_FD_89960 | JGI IMG/M metagenome (GOLD analysis project Ga0123342, IMG submission 89960) | Root nodule microbial communities of legume samples collected from Mexico - Turtle bean Mexico white nodule | ecosystem: Host-associated > Plants > Roots > Nodule | place: Mexico: Nepantla... | reverse complement strand
TCATACAAATGGATATCTTATTAATGTGTTCAAGATGCATAAATTTAAGAGTGATGGAGACTTTTGTGAATAAATTAATGGATTGATTTGCATTTTATACCACACAGCAGGGAATACTCTATTAAAAAAAAAAACTAACACTATTATGTTATAAGGATTCTATACATAGATTAAAAAAACTATCAACTCATATAAAACTAACATTATTATCTTATAAGGAATCTATACATAGATTAAAAAAAACTATCAACTTTGTTATCAGTTTATAGTTGAGAAGTTATAAATTAAGTATTTACGCAATCTGAGAAAATTAAAAAGAATTGCTAAGTTTTGAATTTCTGAAATGGTAATAAAAATGTGTAGGAGGACCATTCAAAGAGTCTATGGGAAAATCAAATGTTGAAACTCCACATTGGAATATAATTGTTAAATTTGAGACAAGGAAAAACATCACACTCTACTACAATGACCTAAAATCTATAAGGATGAGCAAGCACAAAAAATAAAAAACAGAGTAAGAATAGAGCACGAAATGAGACAAGGAGAAGCATACTACTCTGTTGCCGTCGTGCGTTGCTGTCGCGAGATGCACTGCCGTCGCGCGCTGCTGTCGCAGGATGCACTGCACTCGCGGGTGAGTCGCCGTCGGGGAGCGTCGCCGTCGTGGATGCGTCGCCGCCACCAGTTGGAGAGTGTGTTGTGGAGATTGAGAGATGAGAAGAAAAAGCTATAGAGAGAAAGATAAATTAATTTTACCCTGCAACCAATTTGCTCAAGTTAAAAAAAATTTAAAAAATAATTAATTTTACCTCCTGCACCCAATTTGCTCAAATTAAAAAAATAATTAATTTTATAAAATTTAATTACTCTAAAATTAGTATCTAAATTTAAATAGTAGTGACTAAAAACTTTAAGTATCTAATTATGTGATGATTAGAAACTAAAAAATTAGTTTTTAATTTTTTATTTTTATAAAAAAAAAATTAGTTTCTAAAATAGATTAAAAGTGACTTAAAAATTGCTTTCCAATTACATCTTAACAAAGAGACTAAAAAAATGGTCTCTAATTTTATTCTTTTTATTTATTTATTATTAGCTACCAAAAATGTAGTATCTAGTTTTATTATAATTTTTATTAATAATAGATACCATTTTAGTAACTAATAATTTTTAGTTTATAAATTGGTATCTAAATTAGTTACTATAGAAACTACTTTTTTTTTTGTTTCTAAATTAGTTGCCATTTAATCATTTTCTTGTAGTGTGGGTTGACGCTATGCTTAAGGAATTAAGGTAATGGTAGCATTCTGCTAAAGAATATGGGTCAATGTCTTTTGGATTTATAATTTGTACAACAGACCATTGCAAATATGATTCCATCAAAGAAATCAATTATCTTGTGCACTGATTATTGTTGGAATGGATTAAATTGACCATTCAGATGGACTGAACTATGGTAACTTGTCTTGCATGTCAATGGAACAACATTGTACTTTTATTTGCAATGTACGTATCATGCAAAATTTGAAAGAGGTTTGGAGTCAAAATTTTGAAGATGTTTTTAAGTGGAAGAGAGGATTCACGAAGAAATTCTCTTTTTGGGAGGATAACTGGGAGGGTTGTGATGCTTTGAAGAATGTTTTTCGAGGTTGTAGGAGTTTGGAATAATGGTGTATGGGTTTGGAATTTCGTCTGAAGAAGGAGTTTATTTGAATGAGAAAAAACAATTGGTGTGTCAATTTTTCCAGGTAATTCAAGGGTTGAGTTTTGACTTGGATAAGGAGGATAGTTGGATTTGGAAGGGTGGGGAGGTAGTATCTTATATAGTTAATTCTACTTATAATCGTCTTAGGGGGGATTGGGAAGGGGAGGATACCACAATATTTAAGTAGTTTTGGAGGTGTAAAGTGCAACCTTTTGCACTCGATACTGCTTGGAGGGTGCTGGAGAATAAGACAGCCACTCGGGTCAATTTGGAAAAGCGTGAGATTGTGGTAGATAGTCCTTTGTGTAGTTTCTGTGGGGTGGAGGAGGAGTCCTGTCGACATTTGTTTTTCGAGTGTAGATTTGCTTGGCTAGTTTGGAGTCATTGCTTTGAGTGGATTGGTGTGCAGTTCGTGTCTCACAACGTTCCTTTGTTGAATTTTTCCCAGTTCAGGCTCAATAATGCTCCAGTTGATGTGTGAGGAGCGGTTTGGATTGCAATAGTAAGAGAGTTGTGGAAGCATAAGAACAATGTAATTTTTAATAGGGGAGTGGCTGATGTTTCAGAAGTTTTTGCCTTGGTTCAATTAAAGGCTTGGTCGTGGGTCACTGTCAAGTCTCATTCTATGTTTTTCTCCTTTTTTGACTGGTGTCTTGACCCTTTAGTCTGTATGAGGATGGTTTGTTGATGTTTTTTTTTTCGATAGGTGGGTTTGTTCTTTTAGGTGGGTTCTATAGGTCCAGTTAGGTGAGTTGTTTTTAGGAGTCTAGTGGAGCGGTTTGGATTTGGGTGGAGGAGATTTAGGGTTTGAGTTTTTTTTTTGTATACGGGTTGAACCACCCCTAAAGTGGTTCACATTTATTGATTTTTTATTGCCGATAAAAAAAACGTATCATGCAAAATGTATGAAAAATGTAAGTGTTGCATTTAACTGACGATACATTTGTATGTTTATGCTATGTTGTAGGAAATGTCTATTGCATTTTGTCTTTAGAAGAGATTTATTCGATTTCAAGTACATATCAACATCAAGATCTTCTGAAATGCGAGCTAAAACTTCTTTTTTCAATAACTTCCTTCATAAAGAGTTTTGCAACACTCACTCAATTATCTATCTTGTATGGTATGCACTTTTACCATGTGTTGATGCAAAATGCTATGTTACCTAGGGAGATGAGTACTATCAACGGTCAAGGATGTTGTATACATAAGAAGAGTATTTAAAGTTGCATGAAGTACAATTAATGTATAGTTCACTATCGAACTCAGTAGACGTAGTAGAAAATTCAAGTGAGCTGAAGCTACTTAATAATTATAAACATTTTTGCAATGACTATCTTTTTTCCAACACCTATATAAAATCTTTCATTAAGAAGAAGAGCACAAAGCTAAGATTGCACCATATTGAAATGTTGCTCAAATTTTATGTGCCATACAAAGCTTCAAAGAAGAACATTGTGAGTGTTCTTCTTTCATCAAGATGCTATGTTGCTCAAATTCAAGTGAGCTGAAGCTGCTCAATGATTATAAACATTTTTGCAATGACTATCTTTTTTCTAACACCTATATAAAATATTTCATCAAGAAGAACAACAACATAGTACAAGTGTTGTTGTAAAATGCTATATTGCTCAAATTCAAGTGAGCTGAAGCTGCTCAATGATTATAAACATTTTTGCAATGACTATCTTTTTTCCAGCACCTATATAAAATCTTTCATCAAGAAGACGAGCACAAAGCTAAGATTGCACCATATTGAAATGTTGCTCAAATTTTATGTGCCATACAAAGCTTCAAAGAAGAACATTGTGAGTGTTCATGTAGTCAACTAGGAAAGAGTGCTCAAACCTTGTATTCTTTGAAAGACATAATCCTTCCCTAGAGAACCAACTCAATTATCTAAACTAGGTAAGAACTTTTAAACCTTGTACCATCAAAAGATGCAAACACTTCCTAGTATGCACATTCAATGGTTTGTTGATCATACAAACACATATCCTTCCTACTTGAACCAAGAGTGGCTTGGGAAATATATTGAAGGGGATAGTTAGGAGTGATTAGGAGCCCAAAGAATACACATTGAACAAGGAGTGACTTGGAAAAGAATACTCAAGGGAGTAGTCAGGAGTGAATAAAAGCCCAAAGAATACTCGTTGAGCCAGGAGTGACTTGGGAAAGAATACTCAAGGGAGTAATCATGAGTGACTAAAAGTCAAAGAATACTCGTTGATTCAGGAGTCGCTTGGGAAAGAATACCCAAGGGAGTAATCACGAGTGACTAAAAGCCCAAGGAAAACTCGTTGAGCTAGGAGTGACTTGGGAAATAATACTCAAGGGACTAACAAATAATGACTTGGAGTCCAAAGAATACTCGTTGAGCCAGGAGTGGCTTGGAAAAGAATACTCAACGGGGTTAGTCATGGGTGACTACAAGCTGAAAGAATACTCATTAAAACAATTTGTGGAAAAAATACTCAAAGAATTAACTAGGAGTGAGTACAAGCCCAAAAATGTTCAAGAAATTAGCTAAGAGTATCTATGGACCCAAATAATATTCGAAATGTACTTCACAACATTAATCTGCCTAATAAATTTCAGTTTATTGATTTAGAATTGGTTGTAGTTTGTTGCGACAAACAAACCAGTATAAAATGTTGTGTATTTTTTTCTTCTTTATCTCCTTTACATTATATGTTTTGGTCTGCACTGACATGATGAGAATGAGAATTATTATGAGGATGTATTAAAAATATCTTATGTGTTTCAATTGTGTTCTAAAATTGAATATGTTGTAATCAATCAAATGCAAAAACTACAGTTTGATAACTCAATGAACAAAACTATCGTCTGAATATTTCTTATCAAAATATATTTGTAAAATAAAATATTTAATTTAACTAAAATACAGTTCAAAATTATTTTCATGTGTTTTTTCTACTTTTCACATTTTTATATTATATTAATATAAAAAATGTAAGTTTAATTTTAATTTATAAATATTATTATTAATTTTTTAATTAATTATATAATAATTTAAATCAAAATTTAAAAAATCCTATTTTAAATAAAAATTTAATTTTTAAATATTTATATTAACATAATATTAAAATAATTAATTAATTATATAATTGATATCTATTTAAAAAAATAGTTATATTATGAAAATATATATTAAATTAAAATAATAATAATAATACAATATATATTAATTATTTTATAAATATTTAGGTGGTATAAAAATAATATCATAAATATACAATTAAAAAGAAAGTATTAGCATTATATTAAGTATTACAATTAATTTTGAAGGATAGTTAAGATTTAATTAATTAAAACATATTTAAATATTTAAATATATAAAAATTATATTATATTTTTTTGGAAATAGTGTCGAATATCATAATAAGAATGATGTTTGTTAAGTCTTGAATTTTTGGGATGATTTTTTTTTAGGTGGAAATTATGAATTTTTTTACCAAAGTGGGGTAAGTTTGCCCCTTTTTACCTGAATAATGAGATTCGTTGAAAAAAATTACAAAGTAGGGTAATTCATGCTATAATGGAGTGAAGAAATCGTTTAATGGTAGCATAATTTTTGTCATGGTAAAGTGAAGTCAAACTAAAGTGGAATGATTAGGAATTTTTTAGATAGATGTTGTTGTTTGATATCATCATGATTTTATTTTTTTTATGAATTTTATGGACTCATATGTATGTAGGCACTAAATATTGGATATAGAATTGTATAACTGATGCCCTTAATATGAAATTACCCTTAACAAAAGAATTGTATGTAAACATAGAATATAGATGATAAACATTAATTTTAAATAATTTTGTCATCAAATCATTGAAATTTAGGAAAACAAATGTTGTTTATCAATCATAGTTGGTTTTGGTGGAGACATCACATTAAGGTAAGGAGTTGTGGAATGTTGTTCATGAGGAACCGAATAAGAGAGTGTGATTCCTTAAATGAGAGAAATAAAAATATATAGAAATGAGTATGTATCATTCCATATTCTTGAAATAAATGTAATATAATTTCATTCTAAATATTGATGGAAAGAATGTCTTATTAATAGTGTGTTAAGCATAATATTTTAATACTACCATATATGATCAATGATAGTAAAAATTGTTACATCTTTATTATAAATAGTTTGAATCTCTTATATTCATTATAGGTGTATATAATATTCTCAATTTTTACACTATAAGAAAATTGTTAAATAAAAATCAATTTTCGTAACTTCTCGTTAAAACAAGGACCTGAAACCCATCCATCCACCTTCTTTCTATTTTTTTTTCTTTTTGGAGGGCCTCGGCTTCTTGTTTCGATCATTGGAGCTCGTCCTGAAGCTTGACCGTTTCTTCTTGAAGGATCTCCACTTTCTGGTGAAGTTCAGCTACCTCTTGGGACTTTTGGTCGGCCAACCTTTGCAATTCTTTTAACTTGGTGATGACCAAGCAATTCGCAGCAAGAGTCTACCCCATTTGTCTCATGGTCTCCTGGACTAGACAATCCACCTCTAGGCATACCAACTTCTCATTCGCCTTGTTGGGCAAGAGGGCCTTCTCGAGAAAGGATGGGATGTCTAGACTTTGGTACCATAGTCCCTCTCCCTAGGAGCTGGTATCCTAATCTTCTAGCACCACCCTCGTATCACGCGGCGAGGTTGGACTTGGCAGAGGAGCATGGTAGGAGGAAGCGCGCCCATCTGATTCAGAATGCTCAGTTGGGGCAGTGGGTGTCTTCCTTCTCCTTTTGAAGACTATCCCAAAGAAGATCTCCTCGTCATCCTCAGTAGGGGTTAGAGCTGCTACAGTAGGAACCTTGAGCTTAAGATCTAGGGATTAGGGCTGAGTCGCTGCCTTCATCTTTTTGGCCCTCTCTGCCAAATCCTTCTAGTTAATTCAGGCCAACATGTTGTCTACAAAGAAGACAAAAGGAATTTAACAACTATAATAAAGTCAGCATTATTGAGAATATAGAATGAGAAGTACCAATGTAAGCCTTTAGCCCCATGGGGAGAACTCTTTGCTTATGAGGGTGGCGGTATTAAAGAACACCTTTAAGCTCGAAAAGAAGTGGCAGACCTCCTGCTCACGCTGAGGCATGTCTTCCAGGCACCGAGCACTCTGGAAGTTAGGCTTCTTGGTCTAGTATAAAGGAAACCCATCTAGAAGAAGTTGAGTCCTTCTTGTTGCAATGTATCTTCAAGAATTTACCTTTGAAGCCTTTGTAAGACTGCTGAAAGAGCTATAACAATGCTCTCCCAGCCACCCCATTAAAGGAAACCTAGAGTTGGCGGCCTAGGTGTTTGCCCTCAAAGAAATATAGGAAGACTTCCACAGATGGAAAAATAACAAACTGTGTGCAAAGAATTGAAAACCCCAAACAAATGGCCAGCTATTTGGATGTAGCTGGGCAGGGGCCACGTTGATCTCGGTGAGGAGTTTTTTTTTTCAAAATTGAACAAAGGTAAACGAAGAAGAATCTTTTTGAAGATGATGGCATAAAAATAAAAAAAGGGACTCTAAAGGTCAGAGGACTCATCGCAACAAACAGGCTCATCCTCTCTACACGGGATTATCCTAAGAGCTCTATCGTTCTCTACCAAAATGACACTTGTTTTGACATTCGCTTTTCCTAAGGGCCACTATTTTTTCACGAGAAGTGTATATGGAAAATTCTTCTAACAGATTCTGGGGTGCCCAGGGATACAGAGCTTTGTAATCCATTGCAAGATTATCTAAAAGTATAAACACAAGCAAATACAAACACACATTCAGGCAAAGTAAACCACATGCAACGACGCATTTCAGATTCAAGTGAAACCATATAACCAGCAGAAATAACGACGAACATAAGTAGAAAAGAATAAATCCAGAACAGACCCAACTCAGGCAGTGTGATCGCAACAAATATTCCGAACAGATGATCATGCAAGTACATGAGTAATGGGTTGAACAAGGGGAAATACCTTGTTTCAGGGAGCGATTGAGGAAGAGGAGATTTCTCAGGTTCGTGAAGGAGGCGTAGTGAGTCTGAGAGAGGCGCGAAGGGTTCACAAGTATAAGAGAAATGAAACAATGAGTGGAGAAGGTTTTTGAACGTTAACTTAAACAAATGTAGGAATGGCAAGCGGCAACGCCTTTCCACCGCTGATGAGGATGCCACGTGTGCGTATGAGATTAAGTATGTTGAGATGTCACGTCAGAAACACTTCGTGCGTTGTGCCACACCTGCCCATTGTGAGAATGACACGTAAGCCACCAGTGCATGTAGATAGTCTCTTTGCTAAAGCAAGCTCAGCTCAAGCCTGAGGGGCTTGTGTAGTGGACAAAGCACTCAGGGCTCAGTACTCGGTGGTCAGATCTCGGAGCATGGCACAGGAAGGTCAGCTTAGTTGTTGGGCCAGTATAGTGGGGCATGTGATTGGGCCCAATTTGGTTAGTAAACCCATTGTGGCATAAGTTAACCTTTATATGACCACTGCTAAAGGGTATTTTTGAACCTAGGGGTACGCATAACACATATGGTGTCTAGGTTAAGTAAATGTTGCTTTAGCTTAAGTACGTGTGATCTAGGGCACATAGGGGCTAAGTTGCATGCATGATAAAAGATAATGTTGCTTCATGAGTAGGGTGCCCCTGTAAGCAGAATATCCCCTGATTTTGGTGCATAAGTTGGTGCCTTGCTGGCAGGTGGTTGTTCTATTATTATTTTATGCACTCCTTAGAGATAAGATTCCTTTTTGTTACTGCATCTAGAGAGGGCGCCCCTTAACAAAATGTTTTCCCATTGAGTATGCTTTCAATTGAGATTAGTTTCTCCTGAGGGAAAGTTGTTACAAAAGATAAGCTATAAAATGGGCTTGAGACAAAGGTACGTTGTTTCTAAGACTGAAATTGAATACTTTTTAAATTGTAGTAAGCCCTTACTGACTTGATCGTCGAAGTGCAATCAACAGGTAGGGCCCCCTCTGTTTCAACGGAGCTACGTTCCAGAGGTACAAGAGATAAGACAAATTCCTGAAGAGACATATTAAGCTAGAGCTTGTCACCATAGTCAACAAACGAGCAAGTCAACTGGCAAGAACATTGTATAAGTTGTAACCAAGGAAAAGACAACAAGACAACCTGAAATCAAACTTGTGTTTATTGTGTGGTCGAAGCAACAAAAAACAAACACAACCAAAGATTTTGAATTTTGCATAATCAGGAATAGTATTAAAAAGCATTTCATGAGGTGACTTATTATGAATAATAGGAGAAGGTAAAACATTGATAATATGCATGACAATAGTAAATGCTTCACCACAAAACCGAATGGGTAAAGAAGTAGAGACAAGCAAAGTTAATCCCATTTCAGTTATATGACGATGCTTACATTCAATTGAACCATTCTATTTATGAGTATGCGGGAAAATGAATGGTGATAGATGCCAAAGTCATGAGTGAAACGTTTGAAACATAGAAATTCTTTTGTGTTGTCGGTAACTTTAAGTTTGTAACCAGTTTGTGTTTCAACAAAAATATTAAAACGAGTAATAGCAGTTAGTGTTTGTGACTTATTATGTAGAAGAAAAAATCAAGTATATTTAGTATATGCATCCATCAAAGATATGTAATAACTTGCACCATTGGAAGCACAAATCGAAGAGGCACCCTAGATATCAATGTATACTAATTATAATGTTGTAGTGTAGTGAGTTTTAGAATTTTGAAACGGAAGTTGATGAACTTTCCACACAAACAAGCATTACAAAATTGTGTTTGAGTTTTGTATGAAACCTTACATGCACTCAAAATACATTTAACAATAGAAAAATTAGAGTGACCAAGTCTATTATGCCATAGTTGTAACGTGGGAGATTTAGGTTTATAAGCAACATGATTAACAGTGTAAACATGAGAGTCATTGGAAGGAGGAAACACATAAAGACATTCTTTAACTTTTCCTTGGAGTAAAATTTGATGAGTTTCCTGATGTTTAACATAACAAGTGTTACCAAGGAATTCAAAATAGACGTGATTATCTCTTGCAAATTGAGAAACACTAATTGGACTCTTAGTTATCTTAGGGACATGAAGAAGGTTACGAAGGACAAATATTGTATTCGTGTGTGAGACAATATAGTGTGCAAAACCAATGTGTAAAAATTCCACACCTTGATCATTACTTAGTTTTAAGTTTTCACCACCATGATGAATTTGCTTATTGGTGAAGATATTGGAATCATTGGTTACATGATGGGTAGCTCCACTATTGGGGTACCATAAAGAATCCTCAATGGTTGAAGGTGCACCAAGAATGGAGGGTGTGGAATCTTGATCAGCTGAAGGTGCATATTGAGTCATGTTAGCATTGAAAGAATGTGTGGAAGGTGGATCATACATGTGCCAGCACATATCAGCCGTATGCCCAATTTTATGACATATTTGACAGAAGTGTTTGACAGAAGTGTTTGACAGTTTGCTAAGGAGAGAATTGATTTGAAGGTGGGCGAAAGTTTGTTCTGGATCTAGCAAAGCGATTGTGAGGAGGGAAAAAAACAGAGTGATTGGAAAAACATCCACCACGAAAGTTGTTATAACTGGATTTATGTGTTCATTTGACAGGATTGTTGAAAGCCCATATAGTAGAAATGGTGTTAACATGAAGAATAGAGGATTGAGCTAGCCTGTGCTTCTTGAACCTTTCTTCTTGGGCAAGCATAAGAGCTTCAAGCTCATCCACGCTGTAATGATCAATGTGAGAAAAAATGGAGGTAATAAAGCCATCGTAGTCTTTCGACAAACCATCTAAAATGGCATCAACATGCTCAATTCAAGAAACGGGAACACCACCAACAACGAGTGAACCTATCATTTTCTTGATATCGAGGATGTACTTGGAGATGGAATGTTTGTTCTTTGATGTTTTGAGAAAAAGACACAACTTCTTGACCATGGCACGAGTATGAGAAACATAGTAAGTGGTAAGATGTTGCCAGATCTCCGCAAAGAATCAAGGTCGACCATCTTAATTAGGATTGTAGAGGACATAGATGCAAGAAGCCATGCGACCAATATTTGATCTTATTTGTGATGATGAAGGTAAACAATATTAACCATCATTTCTTGATTTTCATTTGGCAGAAAGTGTGGAGGAATGGAATCACCTTAAGAAGTGTGTGAAATCAAGACCATGAAGCGTAACTAGGGCATACTGTTTCCACACGAGAAAGTTCTCGTCGTCAAGCTTTAAAGAAATAGGAGTTTTGAAATGGTGGAGATGCGGCGATGGCGGTGGCATAGCCATATGGTGGGTAAAAATATCAGAAGTAGAGAAAAAGGAAGACTTACAGGAGATCATGAAAGAGAGGGAAAAAATGTGTGGTTCTGATACCATGTAAGAAGAAAGAGAAGAAAGAGAAAACATTCTATTGTATTCCTAAACTTCACTGTGATACAAAGAGAAAAGAGTGTATATAAAACAGATACACCTAAGCAATTGAAAGATAGATAAACTAGCTACTAATAAGCTACTAATAGTCTAACAACATCGACATGTTATAAATCAACCAACCACGCAATTGATTTGGAATACTTCTTTTCTCCGACTTTTCACTGCCAAAAAAACTTCAGCTGTCATTTTTACTGGTTTCCCCCCCTTAAGAAATTTACCAATTTTAATGTGATTTAAGAAGTATAAGCCTTACCTAAGTAGCACAAAACGATCTTTTTGTCATATACAGGTGCAGGTCCACAATTGAATGATTTGATCATGTGAGTTTTGTTACTGTGATGCTTCCACCAATCCATTTAGGGAAAAACCATCGTTAAAGAGAAAATCCATAAAATGGTGGAAACAACACAAGTAGGCAATTGGCTCAATCAAAGTGCAATTATAGTCACCATTTCATCCCACTCAAATAGAAAATCCAGTGATAAATGATGCAGGAATCTCTGTAATATTGCTTCAAGCATTGGATTCTAAGAAATGGGGCATCTCTGTAATTTTCATAGACAAACAACTTTAGTCCCATAGCATAGCTTCAAGGAAGGTCGAGTTGGAGACATTCACAGTGGTTCCATCAGGGCCAATTGGATCAAAAGGTGAATCTTCTCCATATTCACTTGGCATTGACCTCCACTGCAGGCTTGGTTCCCAGTCTGCTTCTTTGATCACCTTCAATATCTCTTTTGCAACTATATTGCTCCCCTCAGCACCAAGATGAACTCCATCCTTCCTATCAAACATCACTCAACAAAATGAATGATAAGAACATTTGAATCTTCTAAATTATGCATGTGACAATGAACTACTCTAACAGAATGAAGAATAGGAAGATGTGAACCTTTCTCAATTTAAGAAGCATGTGACTAATGACTAATGACTAAGAATGCATACTTACATGAAGCAAACATCTCTCCAGTCATCCCTTTTCTGGAGTACAGACCACAGATCAATGGCATTGATATTCATCTCACGGCAAAGCTCCAAACATGCTTCTGAATATATTCGACAAGATTCGTTTGTCCTTAATTGCTGCCCCGGTAGCACACTAGTTTAAAGTCCAAATTTTGCTCATCAGAGTCTAATTTAAATATAAATTCCAAAAAAGAAAAAAAACACACACAAAGGAAATAAGAATGTTAAATGCTCGAGGAAATCTTCTGAACTTGCAAATGCTAGCTATATAACCTTTTGACCACAGGTTTTATCTATAACAATTAGTAATGCAGACTGGTTTTTTAACTGTTCTTTTACCTTGTGCCCTTTTCTCTCCTTGTGCATAATTGTATTCTTTATGTTTTGATGAAGAATTTTCATTATGATAATAGTTATATCAAACTTTTTAATTATATTCATTATTTTTTGTAATAAAAAAAAAGAGTGGACAAGAACCTATATTTTAACTGGTTTATATAAATCAAATCTAGTTCATTACTTCTATGGACCAATTCTTTGGCTTCCCTTAATATGGGTATATTTGTCATGATATAATTAGTCTTGACCTAAGTGAAGAAATCACTTGCATATAGTTCTCTGCCTTTCATCTTTTGTGAATTTATAAAAATGAAATAGCAGTAAGATTGAAGTCAAAACCTGTCTCCATAAAGGTGTGCCTCATTAACAGGAGGTGCACTGAGAAATATAATGCGAGTCTTCTGTGAAAGGCTCTGGCAATCACAAGGATTTGTGTCAAACATGGCAGTAATAACTAAAAGGTAAAAAGATGAAGATTCTGTAAAAAATACTTGAAGGGTGGTGAAGGGTTTCATTCATATAGTAATAAGAAATAAGAAATGTGTTGTTTTACCTTCAGATGGGTACCGATCTTTCTCATATTTTCTATATATTCTTGGAGAGGTACATGTTGACCAAGGCCACTTGGATGAGGAAGAAGAGAATCATTACCACCAAAGTACACAATAACCAATGATGGTTGCTCAGTGGCATTCTAAGTTAAAGAAGATGATAGATCAGAAGCATAGAAAAGATGCTATAAAATTCTGATAATTGAGTAGTTCATTTTAGTACTTTAGATATTGTAAAATTCAGAATAATCTTCCTAACATGTGCCAAGATTCATTTAGAAGAAAACTTGAGGATATCTTAAGATTCTTCACATCATTCTGTGCCACTCCTACTCACTTTCTACGTTTCCAAGGTGCCATTTTGTTTCTCAATGACCACAAATAGAATAAGCATTTCATGATGGAAGGACAAAAGATTCAAGTTGAAGATGAAGAAAGAAGAGGAAATGTGAATCAACAGAGGGGTGTGTGGTGTTGAGGGTAACACTCAAATTGTTAATACCTTTGGAAAAATTTCATCCAGAACTTGCACAGCACGCCTTGAATTCCAACCAGAGTATCCTCGCACAATTACATCAGCCTATGTCATAAAGTTAAATTCATTGACCATCCAGTGTGTACCCCAAAGGCTTATACAATACAAGCAATTATTTCATTCAATTACTGTCTGAAATTTAAACAAATTGAGACATTTTATATGCTGTGATCTCATGTTAGTCTATTTGATATAAGTCTTTTTGGTCTGTAGTTAGATATTATTCTAATGATACCAAGGCCTTGCACTGAAACAATAAATGATTGTTGGGTGGTGGGTAAAGTAGGACCAACATAAAATTTCCTCAATATTTTCTGGCAGCAAATTAATCATCAACAGTTCAGGTTTATCCATTCATTTAAAGATTTCTTGACTTTAAAAGAAGCTGCACTGTATGCCACATTTTCACATCACCCAATTTTTATTGGTAATAACACTTTTCTTTGCCCAAATAAGAACCAATCACACTGCTAGAAATCTTGGTCTCATAAATAAAACATAACCCCTTTACGTTTATCCAAGGAAATGCCAACCAAAATACGCAATTCTCAACATAGTCTCATCCAGTAGCCAGAAATTACAAAAACAGCTCATCCATCCACCTCCACGGAAAACCATAATAGAACACAGAACACAGAAAATTATTCATCCGCCAGGTCAATACATGAAAACCGTACTCTAGACAAACCAATTCCCAGGATCCAGATTCTCTGCATCCACTTTTCAACTCATTCAATTTTTCAGAAATGTCACATGAAGATTGGGCTCAATTAACTTAAAAAAACACATATCTGAAATGTCAGCCATCTAATCTTCATCATAATATTATAAATAAATATATTGAGTGCGTGAAAATGTGACAGCATGAATTCATTTGCCAAATGCCACGCTTCTGCGATCAAATAAAAACAGAAGCAAGAACGGAAACAGAATACCCCAACTTTCACTCAGTGAGATCTATTAAAACTCTAAACTTAAATCCTAAACTCTAAATTTGCTAGACTAACCTTTTATCAAAAGTTTTACAGTTTCCGATGCACAAACAAGAGTTCAGCGTGAACGCAGTTGCAAAAACACCCAAAATCATGTCACATGCATCTAAAAGTTATCCAAAGACCAAGAACAATTCTATTTACATATCCCCATAACTTAGTACATCATTAGACTTACAAGTCAGATATTGTCCGTTCTGCTGATATGCTCTCAAAGATTTAATCTTTAAAGGCTTCTTGTTGGATTAAAGAAAAAGGGTATTTATAAACGGACTCATTCATTGTACCCTCTTTGTTAAATCAGTTACGTAGAAGAACTTCAGAATTTAAAAATTCATACTCACACATCACAAGTCTAAAGTCATGGTCTTTCACAGTTTCACTCCCTCACAGAAAGGAGTACAAGAAAGGGTACATGCACACATACCTTACGAGCATACAAGTGAGCAAGAGCAGCGCCCCAACCTTGCTGGGAATAGCTGAACTGAACAATGGAAGAACCAAACAGTACGAACTGGGGTCTTGTTGGTCCCACCATCTCTTCTTTTTTCCTCCTTCTTGGATGAAATTGGAACAGATCCGAACGTGTTGGTTCTTGTTCAGTCAAAGGCTTCTGCTAGCGAGCTTTCGTAACACACTCATAACAGAGCCGTTATTCAAACGATGCTGCATTTTATGCACATATCACAAGTGACGGATTAGAAATCTAATTTTATTTATTATTAATATTTGAAATAAAGAATCTCCGGATTCTATTTTTTTTGGACATTAGAAAGTTATTTTAACCTTTTTGAACTGTTTTTTATTAGATTAATGAATGAAAAAGACTTACCAAATTATAATAAAAGTTACATGGACTTGTTTTATCCCATCCCATTAGCCAAAATTAAATGTTAATTAATTTCTTTCTTTTTACATTTCGATTTTCTTTAAGAAAACTGTTTTTATTTGTCTATTACTCTTAAAGTTTAAAATAATATTAATTTTATCAGTTATATCTTAATTACTATCTATATTTTATTAATATACACTATTAAGTTGAAAATAAAATAACTAATATGTATTTATTATAAAATATAAATAAAAAAGATAAAAATAGAAAACTTTATATTATTCAAGATACAATAAATAAATAAAAGTAGTATGTTTATACGGTCAATCCCGATAAATTTGTGTGGAGGGTCTAATGAATCTAATATTCATATAATTGCATAATAAATTACATTAAACACATTTGATTTTGGTGTTTTTCTTCCATCCAAAATTTATATGATCGTGAGATTAGATTATTGTCGTAAATGATGTCTTTAACAAGTACACCATTTATAAATAATTGAAAATGATTCAGTTATTCAAAATCTTAATAAAGATTTAATTAATTTTTATAAGTGGTATTGGAGAAGATTATACTAAGTTTAGAATTCTACAATTTTTTTTAAAAAAATGTCTAAATTTGAATGTTAGGGTCTTGTTGTATTAGGAGTTCTTGATGTAGAATTATTCTTGTAAGATATCTCAATTCCTATTTGCAATTGTTTAAATTCGATGTTCGTTCAGTGCAAGAGATAGTGAAATGCTCTGAATATATATTTGCATTTTTACGTTTACAATACCGAGGCAATATTACTTTCCTATTATTATATGTATATATAATCTAGGCTAGCAAATTTCTAATTTTAATATATTTTCTGATAATATGTGTTCCTTTTAGGGTAATTTTAGACTCTTTTTTTCAATCATTAAGTGTGTCTACTATTTTGTATATCTATTTTGTCTATATCTATCACTAAACAAGAAAAGGCACTTTGAGAAAAAAAAAAGCAACAACAACAATTTATCTTCTTTTTATTTTGATTTTGTAATCCGTAGTTTTTCTCCCTCAAGAAGAAGAATATGTTTTGTTGCATCTAACTATTATTTATTGAAAGTATTAAAGTAAGTTTTTTCATATTTTTTCAGGGATAGGGGTCTTTTCTCGGAAGCATGTGTGTTGAGTTTCATGAGTACTTTTATAAAGTACTAAAGTAATTTTTCTTTTTACATTTTTCAATTAATGTTGGAAATGATTTGTGTTTTCTTCTACTTTATTTTTTTATCTCTTACACACTCTTTTTATAGTCAATTTTTGATATTGATGAAGGATTAAAGAAAAATAACATAAGTATAGGTCCTTCTTTGAACAGGACATTTCAAAGAATATATTTTTTACGTAATGAGTTAATTGGCACATTTTTATGATGTTTGTAATTTGAAAATAATTTCAAAAAGGAAGGCTACATTTTATTTGTACATAAGTGATAAAAGTAGTGTCCAAAATAGTTTAAATGGAATTTTTCTTGATAGACTCAATGTAATGGTGAAGATTACATATCATATAGTCTATCTAAGTATCACTTATTAGACTCAAATTTATATGCATGTTAGTTTTGTGTTTCAGCTTATCAGATCAAATAAGTGTGTCTCACGATGATGCATATAATGTAAGATTGAAAAAAATGTACGTAAATATAAAATTTAATATAATATCAAATATGTCTATTGAAACTATAAGGGTTAAACGTACATTTTTAATTTCAACATATTTATTTTCGAATTTTTTATTGACTCTCTCAAAATTATTTTCAAACTAAAGTAATTAAATATTTATTTAACATATCAATTTTCACTTTAGCCTATAATTTAATTTAAAAATCATTGTACATATTTTATGAAATCAATATCTATAATTTAAAAAAAAAATATAAATGTAAAATATTATGAAAAATAATGATGTCAAATATAAAAAAATAAAGGGTTGAATTGTGTATTAAAATTTGCAATATATGACATGGCAATATCTAACATAGGTCATATTTAGTTTTCCTTAACAAACTCACTCTAATGTTATTGACATATCTTTTAGTCTATCTAAACACTAGCTTATCATATATAGGTATATTTATATGCGTGTTGTTTTTTATATGCCTAAGGCTATGAGATTAAGCAATTACATCTAACAATATATGATACTTTAAGGCTTTAATTGGTTTCGAGGGTGTGGGGAAGTGGAAAATTGAGGGTGTAGGGGGTGGAAGTGTGAAGAAAGTTGAGGTTGTTTGGATTGTGGTAGGTTAGAGTGAATGTGTGAAGAAAATTTATTGAAATATGTGAGTGATTTGATGGTTGTAAGGATAATTTGAATTATTTTTAATTGTATAAATTGTAAGATTACAAATTTACCCTTGTGTATAAAAAAATAAAAAATAAATGATAATTACTTTATACACATTTTATTTAATTAAAATAATTTAAAATTTTAACTATAAATAAAAGATTAAATAATGTAGAATTCAAATAAATAAATAAAATATAAATTTAAATATAATTAAATTAATTTTCAATTTATTATTTTAATATTTATATTAATAATAATAATAATTTTTTTTTATAAATATATTTATATTTTAAGGTATATAATTATTTTTTATTAAAAATATATTTAATATTTTTTATTTCTATTATGAATATATTAATATTTTTTTTGGATATTTACAGTTTACTTGAAATAAAATCAAATAAAATTAAGTAATTTAAATTATTTTCTATTAAAATTGAATTCTATTATTTATATTTTTAGAATTTAAATATTTAAATGGATTTTTTATTTTTATTAATAAATCAAAATCTAGATTATTATAATATATAATTGAACTCTATTATTTATACTTTTAGAATTTAAATATTTAAATGTATTTTTTATTCTTATTAAGGGTAAAAATGTAAATGCACAAAAACCTATGTGGCTTTCACTTCTCCCATTGCACTTTCTCTTCATCCATGAGAGGCACCAAAAAAGCTCTATCTTCTCCTTTCCACACACCTTCCCCCTCACCCATCACTAGAAACAAACGTGGGGTGCACTCTCACATTTGTCCGCGTGAATAGTGCACCCCTCAATCCAAGCAGGGGCTAAATGTTGAACGAGTGTATTAAAATTGTACTTTCAACTTTTTTACAATAAATAAAAAATAATGTCTAATATAGTTCAAAATATTTCATAGATAAAATCACTATAATGCTGAATAATATATTACTTAGATGATGCAACTATGTTTTTTTACGAGATTTGATACTTCAAATGTTGAACCAATATTCTCTATTTAAATTTCAATAATCATTAACATCAGATTTAGTTTTTGAAACATTACATTACTACATAATTAACAAAATATCTATAAATTGAATTTAAAAAAAATAAAAACACTCCTTTCTAATATGTTATACTTATTAATTTAATTACAATTTGGTAAATTATGAAATGTAAATATTCTAAATTTATCTCTTCATGTTTATTAAATTAATAATTTAATTTGTAAATCATAGTGATTTATACGTTTGTTAGACAAATGCTTAACATATTCTTTAATTTGATTATAATTTTATGCCTAACAACAAAGTGCAAAACAAAATTTTATATAAGCATCTCGCCGGACGCAAGTGCTCATGTTGGCCTAACAAATGAAGCCATGTTGTTATGATAGTTTCATTTGAGAAAATATATGTGAGCTTATAACTTCATTTGATTGAACAAAAACAAGCATTTTCATTCGTATACTTCGTCAGATAAGTTTTTACTTGGACAAATGATAAGTATAATTTGTTTGATAAGCTTTTGATTAGATAGATGATAAGTATACTTCATATGATAAGGAAGTTACATTTGACGAGTTTTCATAAAACACAGTTCTCTAAAGCACTCTCTTGATAATATGTTTGTTTGGCATTACATTACATATATCACTACAAGAAATTTGCTATTTACATACAAATTTTTACATATGGATCCAAATCCGTATGTAAAGTGAGTACATAGGGATTTTACATACGGATTTAGATTTGTATGTAAAGTGAGTGTTACATACGGATCCAGATTCATATGTAAAGTGAGCATTACATACGGATCTAGATCTGTATGTAAAGTAAGTGTTACATACCGATTTATACATACAAATCCAAATCCATATGTAATGCTCACATATAGATTTTTACATACGGATCCAGATCTGTATGTAAAGTAAGTGTTACATACCGATTTTTACATACGGATCCAGATCCATATGTAAAGTGCACGTTACATACAAATTTTTACATATGGATTTGGATTCGTATAGTTCTTGATGGGAATTAAAAGCAATGAACAAACTAAAATAAAATAAAAATTAAAATATAAAAGAAGGTTATAGGGAATTGAAATAATTTTAAGATTTATTATGTTGTTAGAATTAAATTAGAAAAGTAATTTGAGTTTAATTAATTTTTAATTTAATTAAAGAAAAATTTATAATAGGAAAATTATAAAAAAATTTAAAAAATGAAAAAAAGATATAAATATTAGTATCAATAATAATATTTCATATTGATTGTCTCCATCTAAATCCAATTAGAATTATAACACCCTTTTTCTAATTGGGCCATATGTGTTGCAACCCATTAAAAAACTAAAAATAAAATTAGGTGCTGCATGAAGTGTATGAAGAGGGAATAATTACAAACAGATTGTATTCGTATATAAAGTATTACATACATAATATTTTTAATAATTGTAATAATAATAATATTGATATTAATGATAATATTGACATTAATATTTTTATTAATATTCAATATTATCATTAATATTAATAATACTTAATAATATTAAAAATATTTAATAATATAATAATATTAATGATATTAATAATATTAATAATATAAATGATATTAATAATAGTTATATTATGAATAATAATAATAATAATAATAATAATAAGTATAATAAAAATCATAATATGACAAAAGAACTTGTCTGGTGTAATGGTTAAAGTTTCTTTGGTCATTCAATGGACTTGACTTTGAATCTTTATCAACTTACACGTGGTTTAGAGCAAATGGGTCGGCTAAGAGCAGGCTTGATAGAATCCTTGTCTCCGAGGAGTGGTTGAGCTTATGGCCAAACTGCAAACAATATGTCCAACAGAGGGAAGTGTCTGATCACTGTGCTTTGGTGGTGAAGACCTTGGATAAGGACTGGGGACCCAAGCCCTTTTGAACCATTGATGCCTGGCATATGGAGAGAGGGTTTAATGGGATGGTGAAGGAAAAGTGGCAATCCTATCCAGCCCAAAGGAATGCCATCTTGAACCTTAAGGATAAGTTGAAGCTGCTCAAAGGGGATTTGAAAATCTGGAATAGAGATGTGTACGGTAATCTGTATACCATTAAGAATGGTATCCTGCGTGAAATCGAGGCCTTTGACAACCAAGATAAGGATGGAGGTTCGGTGGTTAGTGGGAGGGTGGAGAGACTGGAATTACTGAACCAGCTAGGGGAGGTAGACAGAAAGATAGACTCCCTCATTAGTCAAAAAGCAAGAGCTTGTTGGTTCAAGTATGGCGACTCGTGTACCAAAATTTTTCACTCCTCCTTGAGATGGAGAAGGCTTAGAAACGAAGTAAAAGGAGTTGAGGTTGGGGGTCAGTGGTGTGAGGAGCCTTCTACGGTTCGAGCAGAGGCAAAGAAGTTGTTTGAGTATAGGTTTAAAGCAACAAGGGATTTTGGGGTAAGGCTTGATGAAGTGGAGTTCAAAACTATCTCCCCAGAAGATAACTTGTTACTTATTTCTGGTTTTAAGGAAGATGAAGTCAAGGAAGCGGTGTGGCAATGTGAAGGATCAAAGAGTCCAGGACCCGATGGGTTCAATTTTAACTTTATCAGGAAAAGTTGGGAGTTTATAAAAGACGAGTTTGTTAAGGCCTTGGCCGTGTTCCATGATACAGGGTCTATTCCTAAGGGATGTAATGCATCCTTCATAGCTTTGGTTCCAAAGGTGAAGGATCCCTTCTCGCTGGAGCAATATCGACCCATCTCATTAGTGGGGGCTATATATAAAGTTATAGCAAAGGTGTTGGCTGAAAGAATAAAGAAAGTGTTGAACTCCGTTATTGATGAAAGTCAATCTGCTTTCTTAAAGGGGAGAGGGATTCTGGATAGTGTACTCATGGCCAATGAGGTGGTAGAGGATCTCAGAAGGCGTGGGAGGAGTGGTCTCTGCTTGAAGGTGGACTTTGAAAAAGCATATGACTCGGTGCGGTGGGAGTTTCTGTACGATATGCTCTACAAAATGGGTTTCCACTGCAAGTGGGTGACGTGGATACGAGGTTGCATGGAATCGGCCTCAGTGTCCGTTTTAGTTAACGGGAGCCCTACGGAGGAATTCAAACCTTCTAGAGGTTTGAGGCAAGGTGACCCGCTTGCCCCGTTCCTCTTCATTGTGGTAGCTGAAGGCCTAGCTGGGCTAGTTAGGCAAGCGAACAAGGCCAATCTGCTATCAGGTGTTAAGTTCGGTAGAGGAGAGGGGGAGATTAGCATCATGCAATTCGCAGATGACACCCTCTTTCTTTGTGAAGCGTCGCATAACAATGTTGTTGCCGTGAAGGCGATCCTAAGGGGGTTTGAACTAGCATCAGGCTTAAAGATAAATTTTCATAAGTCAAAGATTGCAGGTGTGAATGTGGATAACTTCGCTTTGTTAAGCTATGCAAAGACCCTGAGTTGTGCCTAGATGGGAGTCCCGTTTAAATACCTTGGTTTAGAAGTGGGGGGAAACCCAAGGAAGGTGAAGTTTTGGGAACCGGTGTTAACCAAACTTAAAGCTAGACTCAATGTCTGGAAAGGAAGATTTTTGTCAATGGCAGGGAGAATATGCCTAATCAAATCGGTTATCTCAGCGATTCCGCTTTTCTATCTCTCTATCTTCAAAGCACCGGAATCTATATATAAAAGCATAATCAGCATTCAGCGAAGGTTTTTGTGGGGATGGGGGAAGGAGAAGAGGCCGATATCCTGGGTTAGCTGGGAAAATGTATGCAAACCGAAGGAGGAGGGTGGTTTGGGGATCAGAGATATTCGGAAGTTTAATTATGCCCTCCTAGCCAAGTGGAGATGGCGGATTGTATCGGAAGAAAAGGGGAGGTGGAAAGACTTATTGGTCTCAAAGTATGGGATGAATTTGGATCGTTCGCTTGGCCCAGTGAAATTCCAATCATGGTGGTGGAGAGATTTGCAAAAAGTGTGTACAGAGGGAGAAGGAGGAGGGTGGTTCCATAATCAACTTGTATGGAAGGTAGGAGGCGGTGAAAAAGCGAACTTCTGGGAGGATGTGTGGATTGGCAATATAAACCTCAAAACCCTCTACCATAGGCTGTTCTCCTTATCCTTGGACCAGGGCCTAATGGTGAGTGAGGTTGGGGAGTGGGTAGGCGCTGCTTGGAGGTGGGACTTACGGTGGAGAAGGGATAGGTTTGAGTGGGAATCCCCGTTGGAAGCAAACCTTGTCCAACTCCTATCCCAGGTAAGCCCGTTAAGGGGTCACAAAGACGTTCAGACGGTGTTATGAATGCTTAGCTAAACAGGTTAGTAGTCCGCGCCACGAAGTTTTCGAGCATCTGTGGAGAATCAAAGCCTTCCCCAATACAATAACAACTGCTTGGAGAGTCCTCCTAGGTAGAATCCCAACTAGAGTTGATTTGAGGAGGAGAGGAGTGTTGCTAAACACAATTTTATGTGAGCTATGTCAAGCAAAGGAGGAATCCTGCCATCACATCTTCTTAGAATGTCCCTTCGCCCAGAAAGTGTGGAGATTATGTTTTATATGGATTGGCATCTCTTTTGTGCAGCACAATGTTCCTATGATGCACTTTGAAAATTTCTTCTTGCCTCAAGTGAGTAGTCAACAAAATCTCTTGTGGAAAGGAGTTTGGGCGTGTGTTGTAAAGAGCATTTGGGAGCATAGGAATTCGGTTGTATTCAAACAAGGTGTTGTTGATGCGGAAGAGACTTTTTTGATGGCTCAACTCAAATCATGGCAATGGCTAAAGCACAAAGGTCACCGTTGTTGTTATTCTCTGGCTGATTGGATCCTAAACCCCCTTACCTGTATCAGAAGCTTTAAGTGATGGATTGCTGGTAGGTGCTCTTGAGGAGAGGTATTAGATGCTGCAGGAACAGAGTCAAATGCAGAGGAGGCGTCATCAAGAGTAGACATGAGGCTTGTCAGAAAATACAAAGGGGGGCTGGAGAGTGTGCAGGGGGCTGGTGTGCTAAAGCAGTAGGTGCTATAAGTAACAAAATAGCACGGAAGATCATAGGAAGCAGATTAGGCCTTCTGGCAGTGGAATAGAGGCGCTGGGCAGCCACTACCCTGCAGTCTGTGATCTAGTGGAGTCTTCCACTAGGTTGGCCCAACAATTGGCAAGGAGGAGCTAACCGTCCAGTTTTGAGTGCTAGGAGAATGGGAACTTGATGCTGTTGATCCTTTGCAGTGTTCCTAGCTGGTTCTTTGTCTTTTGACTTTCAGGGACCAGGCATTTGGAGGGTGGATTCAGAGGTTGGCTGGCCTTGACTGGGCACCACTGTAGGATAGTGTGGTATGGTCTCATGTTGGAACTTTTATGCTGCTGACCGGTTTTGGTGCTGAGTGTGAAGCAACATGACTTAAGCTAAGCACATAAGTAGTTGAGGTAGCAGGCTTTATTGCTGCAGGTGCTTGTTCAAATCTGGTTTCTTGAAGTGCGGTCTTTGCCCAGGACATGCTGGATTTAGCTGAACAACAAAAGCAGGGAGCTGCTGGTCACTAGAGTGGAGCTTGCTGCTGGAGGAGTCTCCTTTGCTTTTTTCATTCAAACCACAAAAATTTCTGTTGTTGGTTAAATCTGTGTGACCTTGTCTGCATCCCTAGCAGCAAGGAAAGGATCAACAACTAACAGTTTTTTGGCTTGAGTCATATGCTGCGTTCTATGGTCATGTTACTGATATGCTTGGTAGACGCATGGGGGTATGTAGTGGTCCAGGAAGCAAAAGCAGCAAGGTCTGGAGACCCTTTAGTTTTTGCTCTACTTGGTTATGAAGTGCTGGTCACTCCTAGCTGTTAGCATGCTTCCCCTAGATACGTGGTAACGGTGAGGAAGCTTTAGGGGTCTGCTATCTAAAAGTGCAGAGCCATTTCTTGATGGACTCATCCCAGCTTGTGTAGCACGGGTACACTTCTTTCTGGTTTGGTTGTTAAGGCAGTCAACGTTCAGGTCAAATGGTGAAGGACCAAGGGTGTGCTTTTGGTCTCGAGGGGTGATGCTTGCTGTGATGAATTACAGGGGAGGAATTTTAAACTATCTTAGGCGGTAGTTCACTACCACAGTAGGCTAATAAAAGTGAAGGGGGTGGCTCATCTTCTGTAGGAACTTGAGGCAACAGAACAACTTGGAAGAATGAGGTTTGGAGAGTAGGCACCACTTAAAATGTGGTTATGGGTGAAACATGGCGTGCAATCATTCAACTATTCAAACGGTGTGGAAGTGGACGTATGGAAGCTAGGGGTCTAATGCTGGGTGCACAAAGTTCATTTGGAGGGAGCATACCATTTGCATCTGGTGCAAAGGCTAGTGCAGTTTGTGCAACATCCTGTGGCAATGAGCTGCTGTTAGTGTTACTAGTTTTTGATAATGGTTGTTTCCAAGGTAGAGGTACTGGTTTTTGGGAAGATCTACATAGTTATGGTTTTTGCAATCTAAAATACACCTGGTGAAGTAATAGAAGTGGTGTAAGGAAGCAGCTTGTATAGAAATTGAATTGGTATATAGAAGGACTAGTGCTATTGAAGTTGTAGGAAGTAAAACAGATTTGGGGAATGATG
>Ga0123342_1003471_pt1 | contig 25252 bp, 6 predicted proteins | sample Turbeawhitnodule_FD_89960 | JGI IMG/M metagenome (GOLD analysis project Ga0123342, IMG submission 89960) | Root nodule microbial communities of legume samples collected from Mexico - Turtle bean Mexico white nodule | ecosystem: Host-associated > Plants > Roots > Nodule | place: Mexico: Nepantla... | reverse complement strand
TTGCGACACGCCACTTCCATGAGTCGGCGACTATGCTCACTCCTGAACCATTCATCTCTCTCTTGTCCACGTGTTCTGCTGAGCACGCCCCACACGGTCACGTGCCAGACACGTCATCACAACCGATGACCTGGTCGGTACACTGTCCATTGAGGAGAAGACATATGGAGTATCATGTCTTCCTTCCCTGCATTTTATTTGCACCCCTCTTTTACCATTTTACACTCTACATTCTTTTCTATTTACCTCTTTCTCTACTTTGGCCCAAAATATAAGGCTCAAAACTTCCTAACTACTCTATACAATTTTTACAAGGCTAAGAAGAAGAAAAAGACTTTACAATATCTTCAATAAGTCTCGATCTTCATCTATCTTCTTAGCCGAAAGTTTCAAGGTCGGATGGTTTTCATCACACACGCTCAAGTGATGGATATGCTCTCTCAAACGCTGCGGGTGGAGAAGAATGGAAGTATTGTGGTTGGAAGAGAGATATGGGGTCTCGGGTGCAGTTGAGGCTATTTTAAAAGTTGATGTTATGTTTCATTTAGGGTTATTTAAAATTTTTAAAAAGGTTAAAACTGACTTTTCACAATTAATATAGAGGTGCAGGGTATAGATGTGGAGGGAGAATTTGCCTAGTTTTATATACATGTAAAATACAAGGCAAGTTCTTCCTCCACCTCAATACTTTTTTTTAATTCCAACAATACTCTTTAATTGAAGTACAAACTAAAATTAAGAAAATGCCTAATCTACATTAACTTCCTTTCAATAAAAATATATATAAATATAAAGAGACTAAAAATTCTAGATGCCTCAAATAAAGTTTCATATAAAAAAAGGAAGTTAGTAAAATATCATGTTTATATGATTCCATTTTAGTTTAAAATCTGTTTGTAGTTGTTTATTTTTAAATACCAAAAAAACCTAAACAAGAGAATTAAGTTATTTGAGTTAATTTATGTCATAAAAATATAAGTTAACAATGATTAAATTATTCCTCTTTGAATAATGAAAAAATCAATCAAATAAAATAGAAAAATATTTACGTTTATTATTAGTTTGAACGAAAGCAACATTTTATTTTTCTAAATTTTTATTTATTCTTCCAAAAGCCACAAAATTCAGAAAAAAAAAATCAACGAGATGCAAAAAAGGAATACAAAACTAAAAAATAGTTATTGTCGCACTAGGCACATTGAATACAACGAATCTTCTTGTCAACCCTCTCACACACGCTCAAATGATGAAACTGCTCCTTCAAATGTTGCGACTAGAGAAAAATGAAAGTTTTGCAGTTGGAAGTGAGGTATACGACTTAAATGCAGATATGGGAACTCCGTAAGATCTAGTAAAAAAAAGTTATGTGATATAGTCTAAATTCTATATAGTTTGACAACGCATTCATTTCCTATGTATTGGTGTAGCTAAATTTATTTAGAAAGGTAAAATTATACTTAGTTATTTAAAATTTTTAAAAAGATTAAAACTGATTTTTAACAAATTAATATGGATGTGCAGGTGGAAGGTATGGAGGTGGAGAAATTATTTACAAAATGCAGAGGCGGAAAGCCCGATCCAAAACTTCAATGGCCCCATAAATTCATAACAAGAATAAGGTGTTTCCTTCCTGCACCTTTCTACTTTATTTCTGCACCTCCATACTTTACTTTTTGTGAAAAAAATAATTTATCTTAAATGAAATTATATTTCGAATTATAAAATTTAGAAAGTATTTTCTAGATTTGAAAATATTTTCCCAACAGTACAATTCGAAATATAACATTACAGAGAAACTATGGAGGTGCAGGAAGAAAATGCCCAAGAATAACAAGGAACTTTAGCCTAGTAAAATAAGGTTTGGTTTGGATTCAATTTTTGAAATCCAGCCATATTTGACCCAAAATGTTGTTATTTCAGCAAAAGTTTAGTTAAAACGTATGTTAAATTTTCAAATTTTTTTTATATTATCAATTTTTGTTGAAATTTAATAATAAATTATACAAATTTATAATCCATTATAAAATAATTATTAAAATTACGCACAAGTTTTTTTTTTTACCGAATTTCCAATATATTTATCGTATTTATTTAAAATTAAAATTAAATAAATTATGTTTGATTCAATATAAATCAAATTTATCGGCTCTAACAATTTATAATTCGAATTATTCATATCTAACTTACCGAATGAATCAAATAGTTATATATAAAATTAAAAATGTTAAATTCACATTAAGATGATTTGTTTAGATTAACCCTTAATCTGACTCGATCCCACCATTGCTCAGACCTAATACCAGTATCATAAAAATAAAAAATATTTAATATTTACATAATTTCATTAAAAAAATTACAACCTAGTTATAAGAAATAATATTTATAAAGACATTATATATAATTTAAGTAGTATAATTTTAAGTATAAAAACATATTTGGTATACATGAATAATATTTAAGATGCCAGAGACACATTCAATCTGTTTACTCTGATCTCTTTCCGAATAACTTAGACACTGATTCCTATTTGTTTTAACGTATGATTTCCATGTTCTCTCCTGTTGCAGTGAGGTTTCATTTGATTAGCTACATATTTCTATTCAAACACATGCAAACGACATGATAGAAACAGAAATCTTCTCAATATGAAACAATGAATAAACAATTAGGTAATTGAACTTAAAATTTAGCTGGAAGGAAAACATACTTGGATGGTGTTTTGTTGTATCTAAAACCTTCATCAGCTACACCTCCAAAAAAACCTTCATCAGCTACACCTCCAAAAGCACCAAGTTCACTTCTCTACTTATCTAATATGTTTCTCTCAACTTTTTTTTATCATACGCTGAATTTTGGTGATGTTTGGATAACTTATTTTAAGTCCCTTGTTGTTAGAGTGGTTCCCATACTTGAACTAGAATTTCTTCGGGATAAGAAATTACAGGTAAAGGAAGTTATCTATATTTTTTTAATAGAACCTTAGATAGCTAATTTAGATAACATGTTAATCTAGTGCCACACATGTTAGGTTATAAAGTTAGTTAAATTGAATTTGATTATGAATATGAATTTGAGATATATATATATATATATATATATATATATAATTGATTTGAGAAATCTTAAATGATATATATATGAGTTATTGATATGCATTGTATGTGAATGATATGTGTTGTATGTGATTGGTGAAAGCTTGTCATACATTCAAGTAAAGTATGAGATGTTGTGTTTTGGTACATTAAGTATGAAAAGTCTACAAACAGAGATCATCTCGCTTCATTGATGATGTAAGTCACATCGACTAAGACATCAATTGGTGAGAAATTGAAGAGGGAGTTCATAAGCATCGTGACCGCTCTTAGTCACACGGTATGGATGTTTGGACTTACCCTGATCCGATTGGAGTAGATTAGATGTTAGTCTCTGGTAGGGCATACTTAATGAGTCTTCCGGAAGAGAATAAATTCATATGTCATCACTAATTGAATTAAATAAAAAAAGGTACTAGGGATTGAAAGAAAATCAAGGTACCGCGAGACAAATGAATTTATGTGACCACAATATGATTAATGGGTCTTCTGGAAGATAATAGATTCATATGCAATCACTAGGATTGACATGAAATGAAAGGTACCGAGGGTTGAAAGGAAATCAAGTACTATGAGGCAAATGAATCTATGTCGAGTCAATATGATTGAAAAGAAATCAAAGTAATGTGGATTGAAATGAAATCAAATTATTGTGATTAATATTTGGATTTTGTATGACTGTGTTGGAATAAAAAGGAAACTAAATTAATTATGAATTACTAATCAAATTAGTTATTTTACTTACATTTTCATATGTCAGAACTTTATTTCTATAGTTTACCCTTGCATGTGTTTGTTTGTGTATGAACTACGATGATTATACTATAAGAGCAAATATTTGTACAGGTACAGGAGAGCTTGAAAGACTTTAGAGTTTTGTTTAGAACTATGAATTGTAAATATTTGTATTTCTATAAGTCTTAATCATGTATTAAGAATGTTTTGAAATACTTTAAGTTTATATATAAATATGTAGAATTTGTTTTGTAATAGTTAGATGTATTTTGGGGTGTTACAGCTCTCGTTATCTTCAATTATCTGAGCTCATCTAACAACTACATTACGTTGAGAGAACCTTCTTGATTTCTTTCCTCTTCTTCTCAAACTCTTGTTGAAAAGCGTCTTCGTTATCATTTTCATTCTTTTTCTTGATGACCGAGATAAAACTATGATCAGACTGTTCAAGCCCATTAGTTGGACTAGTTGAGCATGAAGGAGCCTTTGTGATCACTTTCAAGTTCATGAAACTATTATAAAGTACCCCACGATTAGAGTATAAGAATGAATTTTAAACTTAACTTAACGTTATAAAATTAGTAAATTAATTTATAAAATAAGGTTTGCACCTAGTTATATATTATTATGAAAAGTTTTTATCTCTAATAACAATAACTTTTTTGGAATCTCAAAAGCAAATATGGAAGAAATAGGATATTAATTGAGTTGGTGCTATGGTTGAGCTTCCATAGCCATTGCACCTGGAGGAGCACAACTGGAAGAGAATAGGATATGTGCATGTGTACATGATACTTTTTAAAACTTTTAAGATGTACAGATAATGCTTATACTTTAAGCCTAACAAAAATCAACTAAAATGGGAAATCAGAATCTTGCATTGATTTTGTGCGGTCACAGGAAAGGCTCAAATCAATAGAAAATATTCCAGTTATTAACGAAAGATATTTCAACTTTATCTAAGAAATTTAATCCAAAAATCACCATACAAAGTGTAAATTGTAAAGTTTAGCACATAAAAATAGTATGCATTGTTGAAAAAGAAAATCGTGTGTAAAAACATTATATATTAAATTAACAAGGGATCTCTGATGTGTAAGTATCTGCTTGCCACTTTTTAGGTTTCTTCCCTTGTCTTTGGAAGAGACTACTTGAAACTAACTGTTTTAGGTTAAGGAAAATGTATATAAATTATTATTACTTTCAATTTTTAAGTGATAAAAAAAATTGTTCTTGTAAATCACATTTACGAGTGTGACTATGATAATAGTCGTGCACTTGTAAATGCATTTCTCCTAAATCCTGATTCAAAAGCATACAAAAGTGCGGCAATGAGAAATAGTCGTCCTTATAAATAGTATTTATAAATGCTGCTATACAGTCGCACTTATATCTTTTCGATGTACGGATGCGTACTGATCAAATGCGGCTGTATAATCACTCTTGTAAATGTAAAATAACCGTCCTTATTTAGTCTTTTTGCACTACTGTCATAAATATTTTGTCTCAGTGACCAGTTTTCTAAAACCAGATCCATGAATATCTTTGACAAAAATCCTCAAAATAAATATCTCTAAACCAGGAAGAAGTGTAGATGGTTATGGTTACCCTTCATCAATCACTTTGGTATGTGATGAGGGAATCTAGCTAGCTGTTCTCACAGGATAAGAGACACCAGCCATTTCATCCATGCCATGTAAGGCCTTTTAATTGAAAAACTGCCAAAAACAATTATGACACAACGTCCACACTATTCCCAAATTCCTCAACATGAGTACTCAGTTTTTTTTTTCTTTTTAATAAACTAATACACACAAATTCCTTTTGTAAATGAATAATGGTAAACACTCAAAGTCATATATAATGAAAAGATAAAATCTTAAGGTGGAAGCTCTATATACAAAATGTGGATAGCACTTAAAGGGCCCATTTTAACGTGTTAATATGCCTTATTTGTGGATGAGTTGAACTGAAGCATTATCTCATTGGTGTAAGCATTGGACCCTTTGACATTATCTAAAAGGCTAACATGGCATGTTTTTATCTCACATTTGAGAGAGAATTGAAGATCATTAAAGGAGAGCACATTAAAGTCAACCAATGTAGTTTCACCAAGCAAACTTTTGAAAAACAAAAATAGAAAGAAAATCATTGTCTTCAATTTTCCGAGTGAAATTAGATTCAACTCTACGAATATGAGGCAGAGAAAATTAAAGAACTCTACTCTAGTTAGACAATAGAATCTACTAAAAAAATAAGTTGGTGTAAGAAGTTTTTGGAAATCCACTTAACAAATGAATTTGTTTATTAAAAGAATAGTTAATCAGCCTTCCCTACCCATGAATCTTGGACATATAAAAGGATTTTTCAAAGTCTTTAAGTTTGTTTTATCACAATAAAAGGGAGAAAAAAAAAAGATGAACTTCAATTGAAGTTAAGAAACAAATAGGAAATCTAGATTAGGATTTGTAAATTTATTATTCTCATTATGAATAGCTAGGATTAGCAAATTGTGATGGGAAATTCAACACAATAACAATAATATCTTAACAAGAGCAATAAGCAGCGGATAACAATTTCCCTAACTTGCAAGAATCTGTGAGGAGCAATAGCAAATAATGACATGACAGCAACACAAAACACACTTCAAGAAGACACATGAATTTTAACGTGGAAAACCTTCTCAATGTGAGAAGTAGAAACCACGGGCACAAGCCAGTCAATCAAGGTTCCACTATGATCAAAATTATGGTTACAAGAGAGTCTCAAATCACAACACAAATTGTGCTCAATAACCAGTCAAATAGCAATACAACAGAGATGAAGCAGAGAACAAGGAACCTGGAAAATTCACAAACTGCAGTTACCGTACGCGGCCTATATGTCACTGTTCCATTGACTTTTGAACAATCCAAACAGTCAAACTGAAGAACCACGAGGTATGAACCTGCTGACAAAATTTCAGCCCGATCCAACGGTGGACAAAACAGAAGCAGCAATCCGAAAATTCCCGTCCTCAAAAGAAATGCTGAAAATGCTACTGCAGTGTGAGATGAATTTATCTCTGCTAAAACAACTTCTGCAAGATCCGAACGGTCAGATTTAAGTCACACAAAGTATTAACCTGCTGACAAAATTTCAGTTCGATCCAACGGTGAACAAAGGATCGGTGGTGGGCGGAAGTTGCTGAGCGAAGCTTTCTCTCTCTTTAATCTTTTCTCTCACTGTTTGTCTGCTGCTGGCTATCCCCCTGTTTGAAAAACCCTAAAGATTAATGTTGGACTGGGCCTCCACATAGGAAGTGAGTCCAACCCAACAAATTGGACAAATAAGATAAACTTTATAAAAAAATTTATTTCAATATATACAAAACTAATTTAAAAAAACTTATTCATCCTTATCCACATCATAATCAATACATCAATTTATATTTTTGTTCATTGATAGATACTTTAATCAAATTAAGTTACTAATAAATTTGGCTAAAATATTGTCGATACAAGCTAGTAAAAGATGTCTCGAGCAAAATTAAAACGAAATATAATTGGTCAAAAGATGTTATAGACAAGGTCAATAAAAAATATTTTAATTAAGATTTAGTCAAAGATTCTTCGATTCAGATTGAGTTAATGTTAGCTTTAGTTGAAACTTATACAATGATACTTTCAAGCAAAGTTGAGTTGTAAAAACCTAAATTTTCATAGTAATTAAATAAATAATAGTGTAGAGTCTATATGTTAGCAATTACATGTGTTAATTTAGAGCATTTTGTTTGTTTGTAATGTTTACCTATGATATTTACTATGTGAAAGGTTTAAAGTTAATAAGAGTGATAGTAAATTTAGAAAACTCATCACATTGTAATATAATTATACTATCTTAGCTTTCACAAGGTTCTAGGCAATTAACATGAATGCATATGATAATTGCCATTATATTTATCATTTATGGTAAAGGCAACCTATCCATTTTTGGTTTAATATAACTTAACTAATTTTTCTAAAGAAATGCAAAAAGCCAAATTAGCCACAAATGATCATTTCTTGTATGTGCAAGTAAGATCACATTGGTGCCATCAATTATAGTCTATACATTTAGCTAACTAGAAAATTCATTAGTTAAATTTTGTAACCCAAATTTTCCTATTATTTTGTGTTCCATTTTTGCATCAGGATAGTAACATGATTTAGGTAGAGGAACAAAGGATTTTGTTGCTTCTTCTGCTATCAACACTTGTAACCTTGCCCAAAAGAGATCAAGGTAAGGGGGGAAGAAGAGGTTGAACCATTCTCTTTTTCCACTCTTCAAACCCATAGTTTTTTGGTTGGTCTTAAATTAAATTAGTCTCTTTGTTCCAACATGTTTATGAAAATCTTGGACATCAGTTCCTGAACTCCGAAGTACCTATTTATGATATACAGAGTTTTCATTTTATTTTTGGTCAAGTTGAATACTTTATCACATGTTAAAATTAGTTGCAATGAAATGAGTGTATATTCATGTTTGAAATGCATAAATGTGCGTCTTTGAGTGTTTTAAAATGTTGAGTGATTTATCTTTGAGTATGATTTCGTGAATCACTAAGAAAAATATTAATTAAGGACACAAAGGCAAGAAAAAATTAATCTATTGTATTATATAGATAATCAATTATTTTGTATTTCTAAGACTTATTTTATGTTATATCAATTAGATCTTTTATCCATAGAAAAAGAGGGTATTTAGACATATTGATTTCTTCATATTTTTACTTCTATGAAGGAAGTTTCTTTGAAAAATCTTATAAATCAAAATGAAAATTAAACGAAATGAAAAATATTATATATAAATGAAATGAAGCGAAATCTACTAAATTTTTATAGTACAAAGAAGAATTAGACAAATAAGATTTTGAGGAATTGTCCATATGTAAAATCATAATTATTGATACGGGCCTTTTCCACATAAAAAGGAATCTTTTGTTACAATAGAAGCAGAAGTGATATTGATTATTCAAGAATCGAAGTTGATAGACATGAAAAATAATAAATTATCTTAAGATAATTGATTATATATTAAGTTTGATAACATATGTGCATTTAATCGATTATTTATAACAATAATTGATTAAATGTAGTAATATATTTTTTAGAATAATTAATTATCAAGGAGCTTAGGTGGATGAATCATGCTTAAATTAACTACTTGAATTTTTTGTAATATATTACATCTAATGAATTATGTCTAATGTTTAAGAAATCAATTGAATAATCATATATAGTTATGAATGTTTAAAATCCTCGATGAATGATAGAGTAAGTGTTAATAGTGCATGAAATATACTTGTTCTTATAATTATGCATTAACTTTGAAATAGATTGGATTCCTAAAATATCTTTGAAAGTAAGAATGAATGGACTCAATACTTTAGTGTCTTCGAAGAATTGAAATTCTTTCAAATGACAAGGTATCATTTCAAAATTGTAATCCCAAATGAAAGTGTAAATTTTATTAAAAATAATTAATAACTTCAAGCATACTTAGGCGTAGGCTTGAAGACCCTAGACTAGAGTAAGTTGTGTTGACTTTATGGGAGTCTAAGTTCAAAAGGGGGGATAAATTCTATTTAGGATAATTTTTGCAAATGCACTTTTCAAGCAATCCTAACATAAAAATAGTTGACTGTTTTATGAAATAACATATTTAAATTTCTCTATCAAAAAGGAATTTCAGATAAACAATTGATTTGAGTGAAGAACAATTGGTTATATTTCTAATTTCAGCCTTTCTATTCTAAACAATTTATTCACTTACACTATACTAGTTTTAAATTCAGTTTTCAAATATAAGATTTGGATCTTGTTCTAATACTTGATGACATAATAAAACTTGATTTTAATTTGAAAAGAGAAAGATTCAAAACTCAAAACACTTTCCAGTTATTCACATCTTTAAGCACAATTAGCAATTTAATAATTGTTTAATATTAAAAAATTAGAAAAGACAAATTTTGTAGAAAAAACAACTCGTTGATCTTTAAAACAACAAATTACTTTTTATACCAGTTTTTACAGTTTTTCCATAACTTCATAACAGTGAATATGAAAGTTGTAAATCACACAAAGATACTGGTTCACTTAAAATTGAGCTACATCCTGTCTCATCTCACACTAAGATGAAATTCACTATATCAAAAGAATCTTTTACACAAGATTGCTCAAAAACAGCTCTTGAACCCTATAAGACCTATAAGCACACACTGAAAAACACTATTCCAACCAAACTTAAGCTTAAAAAATCCCTATCTTAGAAGCACACTAGCACAATTTTACAACAAAGAAGAAGTATGAAACGAATACAACTTATTGCAAACTTAGAAGACACAACCTAGACCTCCAAACTGCAACACCTTAATGAAATTCTTAATCACAAGCCAATGATGAAAAATGACAGCACAAAGAACTTATCAAGCTTTTGTAAATTGTAAGAATGTGTATATGCAAGTGATGTTTTGTTTAGAGAACTTGCTTCCCTTTTGTAGATTTCAAAACTGAACTGATTTGATAAAACAGTTTTAAATATGTTAAGAAAATAACTGGTTAAGAGTTAAAATAACAGATTGAATTTTTGAAATACACTAAGTGAAATCAAAACAGATTTTTGAGAAGTTGAAAAATGAATGTGGAAACAAAACTAACTTTGGAAACAAAATAGCTTTATATCAGAAAGAATTTAAATCAATTGTTTATTCAAATAACCAATTAAAAAGTTGTAGAGAGTGTAAAATTGAACTTTAAACATGTTGAAATAAATTTTAACATATTAAAAAATCTGTGAGAGTTTAAAACAGTTTTGATTCTTTCAAAAGGCTTTGTGCTTTGGCTCACCATCATAGGTTTGAGATATAGAGATAGATCAAGACACCAAAAACTCTTAGTCTAATCTACCTTAGCTACTAAGACAACTTTTATTAGGCACCAAAGCTTCTCTTTAATGCTTATGGTAGCATTCACTTCCCACCAAGATATATGATAACATACACTTCTCTTCAAGGTTTATTCTTCATCAAATAATATGGTTGGGTAGTCTTTGAGATCTCCAACAAGTTGTACTTCAACATCTAGAAGAAAAAAAATCATAAGACTTAATGAATTATTATAGAAATGATGATGTGTGTAAATGTTTCAAACGTGTGATTATTAATAATAAGCAATGTCACTTTGGAAGAAGTTATTGTTATGGGAAGAATGTCTCCATATTGTGAAATCATTTTAATGAACATCTATCACATAATATTTGACCCACAAATCTTAAAAGACTAATCTCATATCGATGGAATTATGTCAGTGATGAATGAATCTTCATATTAAAGGATGACCACAATTGAGATACATGGGAGATAATGTAAGGTTTCTTAACCTTAGAGGTGTGAAGTCAAGTGGGGATGAAAGATTGTACAATCAGCTTGTAACCCCAGTAGTAAATATGAGTCATCATTAGTTGGTGAGAACCTTGGTATCAAGAGTAGGGTGCACACTCAATAGTCATCCAACTTAAATAAGGTAAGTCTACTGAGTTATGGAAGTTTTAGTGGTGACAGACTCAAGATATGATAAGTTAAGAACCAAGAGAATTTGTGAATAATGTGACCAGGGAAAATAGAGATTGTGATTAAATCTTTCATAAATGAATGATATGACTTTTAGATGATTCAAAAGTATTTTGTTTGTGACTTAGAAGGAGTGAGAAGCTCACTTTATAAATGACATTTTTCAATGTCAAATGGTAGATCTCCAATCCCATATACACATATGGATTAATGCCTTCGAGGGTAGATGGACACATGGTGCTTTCATAGATGAAGATAATTTTGTAGGTCACCTTTGATTCCACATTGTTAGATCATCCTTACACATAGTCCAGGATTTGTTTTATTTGGTAGACTCAACCGACACCACCATACTAACATAATGATGTACCATTCAAAATCTTCAACCTTTTTATTATTCTTTATCCTCATTGTCTACTGGACTTAACTCCAGTTAAGGGAGTTCAAAACTTGCATTTCTTACTCACCTTATTTCAAAGATCATGTTGTTTGTTGTTCACTCAACATCCTGTCAAACCTTAGTTTAACACAATCCTGAGATAGTGGTTCCATTAATAAGATGACTTAAAGGAGGAGGAAGAGGACCAAAACAATATCCAAAGAAGAAGCCTAAGAAAGACTCAAAGTTATTTATTAAAAAGTTGGATAATGACACCAAGATAGAGGAGATTCTCAAAAAGAGTCTAGGAGAAGAATCTGAAAGACTTTTTTCAAATGGACCTTATTAAAAAAATTCTCTTACAACTGTTTTGAGTTTTGATATATACAATGGATTTAGATGATTTTTTAAGTTTACATTTTTTTTTTCATGAGTTAGGTAAATATAATATTTAAAAAATATTGTAAATAATTGATTCACTTCTTTTGAATTACTTATATATTTAACTTGTAGATTTTAAATTAATATTTGTATAAAAAGATTTTTTTATTTATTTATATTTAATATGATAAATGAAATTCATTCTAAGTATTGTAACTGCAATATTCCATGAACATAAAAAATATATGAATATTCAATGCAAAAATAAAAGAAAAATGGTGATTAAAAAAACAAAAATCTTTAAAATTAGATAGACTAATTTTAGTAAAATATGCTTAAAACAATTTGTATTCCAAATATTTAAAATCGGGAATTTATTTAACAAAAAATAATCATATATAAAATGTTAAATTATTTAACCTTTCAGAAACTCCTTTTATCAAATAATATTTTTACGAAATAGCTAAGAAAAGTGTGAATTTCTAAACAAACTTATCCAAATGCATTGGAATTTGTTTGGAGAAGGTATAACAACCAACTTTCCAACGTCCAAAATGAGTGAAACGCACGTGACTGGTGTGTCGTCGCTCTCTTCATCTGCTCACTCTTCTGCGCACCGTTTCGCACAACCACTCCTCTCCAACGGAGGCCTCAAACGGCGTGCGAGTTAATCAGAGAAACAGGGGTAATTTAGTCATTAAAATTCTGTAACGGCTATATAATATTATTTCTTTGTTGAACGTTGATTGGTTCTTACTTATGTGTGCCCAGTGTTCTCCAACAGTGACTCGCCGCCGAAATATAATGCCAACAATGCCCTCTCACTTCGTCACGAGAACTGTAAATGTTAAAAGGTCGTCGACAGTGTTGAGCTTTCCCAGATTTACTCAGTAAAAATTTTAAAATTTAATTACATATTTCAAATAAATAAATATTTATAATATATAAATTATATTATGATAAATAATTTCAGATATACTTTTTTTAATTTGTAATAATAATTTCAATTGTGATACAAAATAATTTTAATTATTGGGAGTTTTAGAAAAAAAACTATTGCAACTTGATTTAAATATAAATTTAAAAGAGGAAAAGTTGTTGAAACTTAATTTTAAAATAAATTTTAAAGAGGATAATAGAAATATATGCATACTTAAGAATCCAAGTAGAATAATTTTTTCAAGAGAGGTATTTTAACAAGTTAAACAATCTTGTATACACTTTTGAATTATTAAACTCATAGGATCTGATTTTTAAGATGGTTATTATAAAAACAAACTTATTTAGGAAATACACATTGAAACTTTACAAAAAAAGAACATTTATTATATGTATACATAAATATTTTTATCTACATATAATTTATTTTACTTAATAAGTACTTAAAAATCAGTTTATACTTTATTAATATATTTATTTTAATATACAATGTCCTTATTTTTTAAAGTATATGTAATATTACATATAAAATTATATTTTATGAATACTCATTTAGTTTAAAATTGACAAGCATAATTATTAAAATAATATCATATCCAAGTGTTACATTACAAAATTTATATTTAATAGTGAATCAACTAAAAATTTGTTTCAACTTTTATTTATTTTAAAAATTAAGTACCTAACATTCCAGAATATTTTAATACTAACTTCTTGAAATCTAAAATTATAGGTTATTCCAATATTAGCTTATAGGTTTCAAAATTCATTTACTCATACAAAATAAAATTACAGCAAAATTTCAAGTTATTGAACAGAAGATAATTACTTAAATAAATCTCATTAAAAAAGTTATACGCATATTGTAAACAAAAACCACAAACAACTATCTAATTCATTTCTTTAATTATAAATATACTTGTAAATCATCTAAGTATATAATGAACATGCATTAGGAAATATCAATTTCCACATTGTATAAGATTTGTAATAAGCATATTTTACTTAAAAACTAACATCTAAATAAATTTTAACATTTTAAGTATGCAAACATCAATTTTTAGGTTAAGGAAAAGTTTAAGACATTTAATACTTAAGTACATGCATGTTTTTTACATGTGGAATAATTAAACTAAATAATAGTTTAGACTAAAAAAAATGTTATTTGAAAGAAGTTATGTCATTTAAGTGACTTACATTATAACACAATATGAAAATATGTCATTAGAGTTAAATTGTTACAAGTTATTTATGTAATGATTTTTATTACTTGAGCTTCATAGTAACACTTGAGCTATACATATTTTTGTTACTTAAAGAAAATATATTAAAGACTTCATTGCTTAAGCAAGCCATCATTGCTTGAGTGCTAAGTTTGCAAAAGGAGGAAAATTGTTATTGTGTGTATCTCTCTCTTGCTTAGATTTTGGCTTTTAATTTGGGTGAGGAGAGTTATTATTTAAGGACCTATCTGTCAATTCAAGTGATAGTGTTTTGCGTTTGTTAAAGTTGAAGCCCTCACTTGAGGAAAACAATTTATTTGTTTCTCCTATAAACACTTATCTTGACTATTGTAAATCATTACCAAGTTTAAAATCAATATACTCATGCAAAATAAACCAACCAAATATGTTATTTTTAATTTCAACATTCATACCATCTCACAAAGAATCAACCATAAAAAAAAAAAACAATTTAAGATAATTTGTCTTACTTTAGTTCCTATGTTCTTTAAAAAAATCTTCCAAAAAAAGTTCTAACTTACTTCCTTAATGCCTAATTCACAAATAAAATATATCACTATAAAAGTATTAAAATAAAGATTCTCACATATAATCGAAACACAAAAAGGGAAACTTCAGACTTTAGAGAAAATAAAACTTATTCTAATTAAAAAATTTAATTAGTCAAAAAATATTTTCACTTTGTCACCATCTCAAGAAAAGTGAAACTTAAGATTCATGGAAAGAAAAAATATTAATTTAGTTGATATTTTGATAAGTTAAAAATATTTTTCACTAAATTATTGTCTTACTATACTCTTCCGTGACACTCTTTTGATCGAAAAAGGATACAAATTAATTACAAAAATTAGAGAAAAATAAAAAATAACTTAAGAAAAAGTTAAAAAAATAATAAGTCAATAGTTAAAATTATAATTTACATGTTAAATATAATTTGAATATTTATCTTTATTACTATTTTTAAATAAGAATCCCTACTAAACAAAAAATGAGTTTTACAAAGTACGTAGTTCCAAAATTGTTTTACCTTGTATTCACTTAGAATATTAAATATGCATTTATGAGTAAAAAAATCATCTCACACTATTAGATAGGTAGATATTTTTTATTAATAAATTTATTTTTAATTGAACATTCTTGATTATTTTATTTTAATATGTATTTCACGTACTGTTTTTTTTAACGAGACAACTTTTTTTTAATTTCTCCTACCTTAAATTACTATTATTCTATCTCCTACGTGCATATTTGACATTTTTAACTACTTTTTATGTCTTTATGTGCATATTTGGCATTTTTAACTCTATATTTTTTAGTTCTTTTATGTTATCTCTAAATGGAACTTCATCCTACATGAATGAATCCTTTTACAGATAATTTACAATGGTGTTTTTACTCTTCATAGTTTTTATCACCTTTTACAAATAATTTACAATGGTGTTTACCTTTAATCTCAACCAACACTGACATGATTGATTTACATATTAAACTGATAATGTTCCTTTTGTGTTTGCTTCCTTTGCTTGCAATCTTTGACATCAGATTCTTCACGAAAATTGAAAATTGATTTAAACACGAAAATCTTTGCAATCTTTTTTAGATTGCCTATAAAACGGTTAACATTTATAGATTTTGATGAACATAACAAAACAGCGCATAGACACATCACACACAAAATATCAAACAGTTTTGCATTGCCTGCGTGGACATGACCAACCCTCCAACAACACATTACATATGTCCCTGTCTGTTACTGTAAATAAAGAAAACAAAAATGAAGTGTGACGTGGCAGTGGCATTCTTGTAATTTAAAAAATTCTCAGAGCCAATTCCGAAAAAGAGAATATTAGATTCTCTCTCTCTTCTTCCTTTATCCACGCAGGACAATCCGGTGCACTTTTCTATACGCGTTTCCTTTTTCTCTGCAAAAACCACCACCACCCACCATCACTCACCACTGAGTTACACTCTCCGAGTCATGAAATCGCTCTTCGCTTCTCCGTAGCTAACACTCTCTCACAGTATAGAAAAGAAAGCCACGCATATTCATCTGTGAATTATGTTTTCCCGGTTTGTCCCTCGCTCCCCTCTCTATTTCCCAATCTCTACCATCCAACCTAAACCCCTAATCGGCGCCAACCACACTTCAGCTCGATTTTGCTCTCGATAAAAGGAAAAGCCATAATCCAACTTCTTCTTCCATTTTCGTTCTTTTCTAATTTCGCCGATTTTTTTAATTGATTATTCTGTGAGAAAAAAAAAGGAAAGAGAGGTGCTCTGTTGTTTTACCATGGAAAATTCCGCAGGCAAGCCGGGTTCTCTCCGAAACCTTTTCATACGGTTTCTCCTCTTCGGCGTTTTAATCATTGGCGTTCGTTTCGCTTACCTCATCGCCGTCGCTGGCGAGTCTTGTAGTATCGGCGACTTCTGCTTTTTCTCTCTGCCGGAGACTCTCAGCCTCGTCATCGCCGGCACCGGTCCTCTTGCCGTCGAGTCTGTCTCCGGCGGGAGTTCGTTGCAGCCCGAGGTTTACACCAGCAAGGACTGGATCAGCGGGGTTCGCTTCTACTCGTCGGCTTTCCAGGACCTGATTGCCGGCGGTTACCTCTCGCCTCAGTCGAAATCGCTGTGCGTGGAAACGCCGAGAGGACGCGACGTCTTCGCCTTGAGGGAGATTGGCGTGAAGGACGCCGTCGGAATCGCACGGAAGGGGGTGAAGCCGCTTGTGAAGTTCGGCCGAGGTGAGCGGATTCCGTTCGGCGATAAAACCTTCGATTTCGTGTTCTCCGGCGAGGACTCATTCGTGCAATCGGCGAAGCCGGTGGAGTTTGCGGCGGAAATCGACCGGACGCTGAAACCGGGAGGGTTCGCGGTGTTCCATTTTGCAAACCCTAAAGATACGTATAGTTTTAATTCGTTCCTTGATTTGTTTAATTGTTTCAGAGTAGTGAAGTTGCATGGCTTAGAAGGGTTTGATTCTTCAATGCCGTATATACGTGAAATTGTTTTGAAAAAAGAGTGTGGTGATGGCGCTGGTAAATTTGATTTTGGTGATTCAAACGGAAAATGTTATGTTCCTGGTTATAAGCATGATTTGGTTAAGATTGCTGAGCCTTTGATTTCGGAGGAGCCTTTAAAGCCTTGGATTACTTTGAAAAGGAATGTGAGGAACATAAAGTACCTTCCTTCAATGGTTGATATAAGCTTTAAGAATAGGTATTTGTATGTTGATGTTGGAGCAAGAAGCTATGGCTCTAGCATAGGGTCTTGGTTTAGGAAACAGTACCCTAAGCAGAACAAGACCTTCCATGTGTATGCAATTGAAGCTGATAAGACTTTTCATCAGGAGTATGGGTTGAAGAAGGGGATCACTTTGGTTCCTTATGCTGCCTGGGTGAAGAACGAAACATTGACGTTTGAGATTCATCGTGATCCTGGGGAGCATGTTGATGTTAAAGGAAGAGGGATGGGTAGGATTCGGCCTTTGCAGTCTTTGGGGAAGAAGAACTTTGATGGCGAGGTGGAGAAGATTCAGGGATTCGATTTTGCTGAATGGTTGAAGAAGACTGTTACAAAGAACGATTTTGTTGTGATGAAGATGGGTGTTGAGGGTACTGAATTTGATCTGATTCCGAGGTTGTTTAAAACTGGGGCTATATGTTTGATAGATGAAATTTTCCTTGAATGCCATTACAATAGATGGCAGAGATGTTGTCCTGGGCAGAGGAGTTCAAAGTATGAGAAAACATATGATCAATGCTTGCAGCTCTTCAATTCCCTTAGACAAAGTGGAGTTCTTGTTCATCAGTGGTGGTAATTGCCCTACACGATAGGTGAAATTCTATACTCCTTCTGTAACATTATTTTTTTTAACCTTCTACATGTTTCTTTTTAAATTTTTTCTTCCCTCACTTCATACCCCAGACAATAGAGAAGATCACTATGCTTCAAACCCTTTTCATGTAACAATTGCAATTGAAAATGAAATCATTTCTTTAAATCAATGGTATTTGTTGCCGGACTCTTCTTTTTATGGAAATGGGTAATTGGAATCTGTAATCTCTCTCTTTTTTTCCTCCGAAGTGAATTTAGTTTGTTCAAATTTGGCAGTACTTTTAAATTATAGATTGAAATTTATAATTGTTGGGGGGATCATCAGTCAAAAAGGCTCTTATTTTTTCTCGATGTTCCAATTCCCTGGATTGGATGGCGTTGTTCATTGCTTAATTTGAGAATATGGGTGATTTGTGACATTTGATATGTCAATGTCATCGACCTGTACTGTTGTAAGCATATTGCTGAAAATTCAATCAATTGAAAAAGTATCTGGAGTCTGGAGGAAAATATCATCAAATTTCGTATACATCAGGTAGTTCTTTCCTTTGTTTTGTTGAATAATTTTGAATTCTCCAACAAAATCTTCCTAATCTACGAACCTATAAATAAAATATTGATTGTTTCTTAAGTTTTCAAAATATTAGATATACTTACTTTTTCAATAATATTTTTCTCAAAGTACTAGGAAGATTTGTATGAGGATGTAGACGGTAGTTTCTGTACCCAATTAGTTTCTCGTTCCTGGTAAATTTTGAGACATAAATGAGTAGAGTCCTAATTTGATACCTGATTATCATCCCCAATTCTGTACTTTATCGTTCCTTAAATGGTTCTTTATTGTGGTTTCATGGTGTGTTTATTGCGTATGTCATTGATTAACGCCGCAATGTGAGACTCAACCAATGCGTTTTATGTGAGACTTCACCAGTGCAGTCACTAATTAAAGGTCCATTTTCATTTATATCAATAAATAAGGTAGTAATCATTTTTTCATGGGACCCCACCCACATGCATCAACATTGCAGCATCAAACTATTATTCACATGCTGATTACGACACAATTTAAGAGATTAGAAATAGACTTCTCTCTTGAAATGTCGCATATTTTTTTTAGAAAAAGAGAGAAGTGTTATCTTGCATTGAACAGCCCTGCAACTGCGAAAATCTAAATAGTAATTTTTTTTTCAAAGATTCCTGTTTAGAATTAATAGTTGAACGGACAAGGTAAGAATGGGTTTGATATCACAGTGGTGGCGGAGGAATGCTACAACGATTTACTTATATAAGAGCGAATGCTTTTCTTCACTACTTCTTTTGTTCTTAGATATATTACTTTCCTGGTGGGTGTGTAGATAAGTTCAACTGGCTTTTGACGTATGTGGGGTTCTCTCAAAAGCCCTTGGTAGTTGAAGAGAGACTAAGTGCACGAGAAAAAGATCCCAATGTGTGACTCCATTATTAGTGACAGCGATAACATGACCAAAATTCTTAAGTATGAGTTGCAACTTAGCTGGATATTGATTACAATCAAGATTCCACATCGATGTGAAGCACATGTTAAGTGAAGAAATGACCACAAAAGACAAAACACAATTGAAAAAAAAAATCATATTTTGGGAGAAAGAAGGTGATCATGGTAAACGTAGTAAACCTCTTGTCGCAAAAAGTTAGGAGCCTTTTTTTTTTACAGTGTCGAAGCCATGGAATAAGTGATTGATGAGGACAATTCACGGGTTTGATTAGATTTGATCAACTTATTATTGGGATTAAACCAACTAAACTGGTTCCATTTTTTTTCTTTGATCATTCGGCTTGAACTAAAGTAATAAGACTTTATTCTTTATTAATTTGAGTATTGTATTTTAGTTTCATAACATAGCACGATCACAAGTTGCTTGAGTCGGTGTCTGTTTGTATTGTAGTAGTTATATTGTACAGAACTCCAATCAGATACTACATATTTACTTCTTTTTTCGGTATTCAAAGTGTAAATTGTTTATTCAATGTAGTTTTTTAATAGTAAGAAAGCACCCTTTTAATCAGTCATTTGTTTTCATAAGCTCTAAACTTGTATTTTAAATCAATTTAGTTTGAGATCGGATTTAAATAATAACACTCTTTTTAATCACTTTGCACTATTTGTTAAAAAATGATTTGTAATTAACTTCATTCAATAATACTGAATAATAGGGCATTCAAAAAAATATATTAAATAATTAATGCTAATATTAATATGGAAGAGCCAATTTGGACACTTTGGGCCATCTATGTTGGACCTAATGGTGATATATGAATACTCATATTTGTGGTTCACATTTCACAATTCCCTGATCATTTCACATATGAACCACTGTGTCCCTTTGCCTTGAAAGCTGCACCATTAGAAGTTTCTTCTACTAACCACAAATGCCAAATGAAATATCAACCAAAACTTTCTTTGTTTGGCACACTGTGGCTTTCAACTCATCTCTTTCAGTTTTGAATTCATGATCTGACCAAACAGTATCAATCATTTCGAAAGTTTATTTACAACTGACTTATTTTTTTTTCCTTCTTATGGTAACAAGCATTAATGCATAAACATTTAAACTAGTGATGTCACGGGTAATAACATGTTACTATTAATTGGAAAGCGTAGATTATTTTTTTTTTCCTTTTCCTGATAGGTGGTGTTATAGTTAGCATCATCATGAATGAACAAGTGTGACTTGTGATCCAAATTTTGGTTAAATGTCGACCAATGTAAGTGCTAGCTTTTGTTTCAACATCACTATCATGAAAACATGACACGTCCACTTACCATTATCTTCCATTGGTTGGCTATTGGGACCTTCACGGACTATGCTTGTAGCTGTTGGTTTTGGATCAAAATTAAATTTCTATTTATTATCATCCCATTGATAATGATCTTTCTTCCAATCAAAACTTGTGTGTGTGCATGTGGTGAAGCATCACAAAGGTCAAATGAATAAAGAAAAATTTGATCAAGAAGCAGCTTTGAATATCAATCAACACGCGTATCAAACACAAGTATTATGGTTGCAAGTCCCACGTCAATAAATTCATTAAGATAAGCTTCTAAATGGTTGGAGATCCTCATCTTATAGAGATGAAGGACATTTCATTGTATATAAATGGGTGTAAACCTCATCTTATAAGTCAGTTTTATGGAATTGAGTTAGGTTTAAAGTTCACTTTTTAATATGGTATCAAAGTCATTTTCAAGCCTATCCTAACGAGAATTTGTTAGGCTTATCAGATCATCCGTTATCGAACTACCCATAATATGTTGTTCCACGCACGAGCTGTCACTCTCGGCGTGAGGGGTGTTGGAGATCCCCCATCTCCTAGAGATAAGGACATTTCATTGTATATAAATAGGTGCAAACCTCATCTTATAAGTCGGTTTTATGGGGTTGAGTTAGGCTTAAAGTCCACTTATTAATATAAATAACTTTATAACATTTGATAATAGATTAAAATTTAAACTATAAGTCTAACTCAAAATCTTATAAAATATATTTATAAATAAAAATTTGTATCCATTTATATTTTATAAAATAATTTTTATCGAATCCATTTAAAATCTTTAACAATTTTTTATCATTATAATAAAGTTTGAACCTAAAAACTACAAACTATCCAAAATTTACCACCATTATATAAGCCTAAGTGGGTATACTATGCATGGTCCTAAACTTTATCAAGTACCCAAATATCTAGGCTTCTTGTTAAGTTTTTCATCTTGAAGGTATCAAGTAATCTTGTCCTATATTGTAATTTTTTTTACAAAATTTGAAATGTGAAATTTGCCATTATCTGAATTTTTTTAATATTTTTTTACCTTGCATTTTATAAACCTTTTTTTTTCATTGGTAAAATACTTATCTCCAACTAGATCAAATTACATATACTTTACTTTTTTTATGTGTATATTTGTTTTTAATTGTTTATACCTTTCAACCTATTATTTATTATTTATATTTCTAAATTAAGTTTTAAAAGTACTTTTTTTTAAATAGTCTATGATAATCTTATATCACTATTAAATTTAATTTTTTTTATATTTAAAGATATTTATCTACCATAAACTTTAATTAATATATTCAGAAATATTTTTTATGAATTTTAATTATATAAACAAAAACATCTCTCATGTCTATACATGTGTACTAATGCTCGCGCTAAAATATTATTTAACATTTTATATATTTAAAAATATAACTTATTGATATCAAATCTCAATTATTTATAATCCGAATGACTTCCCTTAAATTTGAACTACTTATAGTTTTATTATTATATAAATTAATCATGCGTATCTCTTCTATGATTTTGGTATTTGTTCTTTTAAATATTTAATCAATTTATATTTCTAAAATTTTATCTTAATTAAAAAATGTCATTGTGACAGATGAAAAACTTACTAGTATTCTTAAAATTATATTCTAAAATTGAATTTGATTTTTCTAATATGAGAACTGTTCTTCATAGAATAAAATGAATTTTTCAAACAACATATGATCCATACTTTACTTTCCAAAGTGCACCCATTTATTATTTATAGAAACCAAATCACAGAGAAATATATAATCCTTCACTTTTTAAATATTTTTAATTGAATTATAGGTATGGATGAATTTTTTGTTGTAAAAATATTTTTCATCAACTTTAAAGTACAAATATGTTGTCGTGATTTTTATTATTATCTTTACTTAACTTTAATAATATCACAATCTTCGTCTCTCTACGTTTGTTAATTTATTACAATTTTCTACAAAACATTTCCTTAATGTTGCCACAATAATATTCTTAAATGATCTGTAAATTATTACTTTGACGATTTTTAAATAATTAAAAATAAGTTATATAAATAGTATAACAGTTAATATATTAAAAATAATGTAATATTTAAAAAATAATAAAAAATACTTTGCATAAGATGAGTATTTATTTGTATTTCTTATTATTAAACTTTTAAATCTTTTTAGGTATTACAATGGTGCGATTTTAATCCGTGATTCATTGTTCTTTAGGTATTCTAGAGAAACTTCAGTTATATAAATTGAGTTCTCAAATATTACAAATATGCATTTTAGTCTTCAAACGTACCATTAGTTATTATCACATTATAAAATTCCAAGTGAGGGAAATAAAAAGATTCAATAACCTTTTTGAACTCTCATAAATGTGTAAATTTTGCTTTAGTCAACAATAAACTACAAATTAAATAGGATTGAAATACATAAGGAAAATGTTTTCCTTATGGTTACAATAAGTTTGTGCATTTTATTTTTATCATCAATAACCATTTTTCCATTTTGATTTTTCATAATTTTTTATTTTGTTTTGATTTCAATTGTTGATTGACATTCTTCAAGTGATGAGTTGTGTATTAAGTAATCAAGTCGTGATTACAAAAATTGACACATGTAAAATTTTAAAATTGGATTTAACTATCGAATAAAGAAGATTAAAAGAAATAGGGAGATGAAACTTAAACCAAAAGCAAATTGTTTTCATTACTTTGATTAATTATTTACCTTTAGACAAAATATTTTAAAAAAATATGTCTCAGTCATATTTTGTTGTTAATATGATCATTTAATAGACATTTCATCATCACTTATGTTTTGTTTGGATTATGTAGTGAATTTGAGATAACGTGAGAAAAAATGTGAAAGAAAAGTTTATGAAAGTTTGTATGTGATATTTTTGAAAAAATTTAAATGGTATTTTTTTTAATTGATAAAAAATTACGATTACAAATATGTTATTATGTTATAAAATAATTAGATAAAAAATATAATTTAATAATTTGTGCATTTTAGTAATTTATTATTATTTTTGAATACTCATAACACCACCTAACCACCATGAAGCATTATAGGGATCGTCTACAATGGACTATCAAGCATTTAGAGGGAATGTCTATATGACACATCCAAACATCTATCACACCTGTAACTCAAACGTATATAATGCAACCTTTATAGGGAGCGTCTACAAGACAGGAGTCGTCTGCAACTCAATCGAACAAGTAGTATACAATGCACATGGCAAACGTCTAACAAAGAAACAGTCAATTGTCTAACACAAAAAAAATCTACTATATCTTCCCATTTGCAAAATTCTAATGCCAAGGTGTAACAGAGAAAAACTAGTACACGATGCACATAGCAAACGTATAACAGAGAATAACCATTACATGTGCAATACCTAACCGTCTAACCCACAAAACCCACTATACCTTCCTATTTGCAAGCATCTAATGCCAAATGTAACCGAGAGAAAAACAGAAAATAATACACATAACAAGTGTCTAATAGAGAATTGTCATTACATGTGCAATACCTAATCGTCTAACACATAAAATCCATTATACCTTCCCCTTTGCAAGCGCTTAATGCCAAGGTGAAACATGGAAAAAACAGTAAATGATGCACATTAGAAGCGTCTAACATAAAACAACCATTATCTGGCATAGAAAAAACTTATGCAAGCATCTAACAGATAACAATGTGGACTACCCAAATATATATATATATATATATATATATATATATATATATATATATATATTAAGAATATTAATATTATATAGATATAAATATGGGATGTGAACATCCCAAATTTCATTTTTTTTTAAAAAGCAAGAAGACATTTATTTACAGATTAAAATTATAGTCCTGAAAATAACACTTTCTTAAAATTTTATTTGTATTAACATATATTTTATTTGTATTAACATATTTTATTTTAATTTATAATACCTTAAAATAAACATCGCATAAAACTTCATCATCAAACATTCCCTTAATGGAATAATCTGTATCCATCTTGTAGATGCTTTGACATTAACTTTTTGTCCATTTCCTCTCTTTTTTAACCTAACCCCTAAGATGGCAAAAAAGAGAGAGAAAGAAAGTAATGTTAGGTTTTTGACAATTATGAGAATGTTTTTTTTTTTCTTCATATATATATATATATATATATATATATATATATATATATATATATATATATATATATATTTTTTTTTTTTTTTTTTTTTTAT
>Ga0123342_1003470_pt1 | contig 25253 bp, 12 predicted proteins | sample Turbeawhitnodule_FD_89960 | JGI IMG/M metagenome (GOLD analysis project Ga0123342, IMG submission 89960) | Root nodule microbial communities of legume samples collected from Mexico - Turtle bean Mexico white nodule | ecosystem: Host-associated > Plants > Roots > Nodule | place: Mexico: Nepantla... | reverse complement strand
TGTAGGATTACCTAATTCAACTGCAAAAGGATCTGGAAGATTTGAGGATGTTCCTCGTGATTCTCCTCCCAAGCCCCAATAATGTGGAAGCAAAAAACCTTGGCACATACCATCATTTCTTTCGAATTCGATACCGTTGCGAAGGTCGTGAGATTCTTTAATGTAGTGTGACATGGTAATGTTTTCAATATATTTTACAGCAAACCAATGATGAAGGTAAGTTTCATACAAAGGTACAGATTTACCATTTTCATCAACTACTTCAACATCAAAACTCTTGACCCCAATGTGACCCTTTGGAAAGTCAATATCTAATAATGTTTTTACTACAATTTTTCCTGGTCCCACTTCAAACTTTTCAGACAAAAAAGTAGCTGATTTGATATAGCTTTCATTAGACTCTACAACAATTGAGTGTGTTATGCCAGGAAGCAACATCATCATTGATGATAAAATTATTGCTATTTTAGAGAGAGTCTTCATGTTAGCCTACACATAACCATTAACAATAGCCATGAAAATATGTATCCAATGTTATTCATGTGGTAAAAACATGTGATACTCATAAGATTTAAATGAAAGGGTGAAATAATAGAACATTGATACAAAAGTTACATACCATATAAGAAAAAGAGAATTGGCTAATCATGATGATGCTTCGGTCTTAAGCTAAAGATGTATGATCGTTTAGATTTTAAAGAGATCAATTTATGTGTATATGAAATTAATTACTAGTTCTATATATGATAGATGACTTGATAGTGATATATCTGGCATAACTAAATTTTAAATCGATGTTGGTTGTCTCCTTTTATTGGATGTATAAGGTGTTTTCATTTTACTTAAGCCCAAATTAACATGTGCAGACATAGTTTTACACATGTACAAACCTATTAAAAACTCTTATAACTATTTGTGGGTGCTAAACCAATTTGATTAATTAACAATCTGTTTAAGCAAACTTGGTATGGTTTAATTTTTAGTGTGATTTATTTTCTTAATTAGAAACATTTATACATTGTATTGATTGTAAGTTTTAATTGTTTAAAAGAAGAAAATAAAAAATATAATTATATAAATGAAATAAAAAAATTATTTAATTTAGACTTATGTAAAAATATACTAAATTTTGAAAAGAAAAGTAAAAGAAATATTTTAATACTCTAATTTGATTTAAGAAACAAAAAATAATAATAACATTAATAAATTAAATTAATTAATAGCTACAGAAGGTGAGAAGACACACAAATGAAAACGAAAATTTTATACATGCTGATATTACATATAACGTTGAGGATGCATGATATTTTTTCACTGTTCATAGTATTTTAATGACAAATAAAATTATATTTTTATATAATTTATATTGTCAAACTAACCGTGCAAGTCATTTAGAGTTAAAATTAAAGATTTAATGAAACAAAACTTGAAGGTTATGCTCATTAGATTGTTAAGGTTTTCTTAGATAATGAACCACCAGGTAATCAAATCAAATTAAGTTAATTTTCCTTAAACATGTTGAATGTAACATAAAACATGTTGAATTTCAAGTATTAAAAAATAAATTATATTAAATTAAATAAAATTAAAAATGATTAAATATGTAGTATAAATAATTTTGAAAATTAAGGATCAAAGAAAATCTAATATAAGTCTTTTAGGTTACTTAATATACTAAAGGTGTTTTAGTCACTTAAAACGGGAGATATACATGAGGACGGGATGAGACGAACATGTACATACTCATACACATCCTTATACCCAACTTAAAAAATAAAGTTTTATTCATAGTCATAGTAATACCCAATCAATGAGATTTCTCATTAAAATCAAGACGGGATCAATAATTTCGAGGACGAGTTCATTTATTATCTCTAATTTTAAGAGTGAGATTTATTTATGAAGATTATGTAATTCTATGCTAAATTTATATACATGGTAGATTATGAAAAATTATTCAAGTGGTTTTATGCTTGCAAATACAACTTTAAAAATTAAAAGATTGTGCTTCTAAACATACTTTTGATCATTTGATTATGAATTATTATTATTTTTTCCTTAATTACATGTATTTTTTATATTTTTTAAATTATGTTTTGGAAGAAGTTTTTATTTATTTTTTATATTCTATTTTTATTATGTTTTAATTTTCTTAAATAGTATATAGGAGCACAATTTTACCTTTTTAGTTTTTTTAAATTATTCTTTGAAGCAAGTTTTGAGTGTTTTTTTTTTCTAAAACAGCGAGTTATTAAAATTTATTTTATATTTCTTTGTGATATTTTTTCTAGTTGGATGATATTTTTTAATTTCTTTTATTTGAAAAATATTTTAAGAAAAATATTTTAATATAATGTTGTAGTTTTTATTTTTATTTAATAAGAACCTATTTATAATTTTAGATTATTTAGTTAATTAATACCAATTAATTATGTTAATTGAATGTGGTTTGGGAAAATTCAAAACATTAGTAGTAAATTCAAGTCTTCATTGTAATAAATAAATTCCCACAAAAATAAATTCTTAACAATAATAATATAGTTAAAGAAGGTAACAAAAATTTATTTGTGACAATAAGTACAATAAATTAATCTTTGGAAATTTAGTTGTCTTTTAGGTTTTCTTGCTTCATATATGATAAAATTTGTATGTCAATGATAATGACGATGATTATGTAGTTGCAACTTCTGTGAGAATATGTGGTTCTACATTATTATCATTATTATATTATTATGAACATCATTCTTACACCACCTCCTCAACCACCTCATATATATACAAAATGTGAGGCACACAGAACATCCATAGGACAACTTAAAAGATAACCTTGTGACACATACACTCACAAATATATATTTTTTTGCTAACTTCCTTAACTATTATTAAAATTTTATTTTCATTTTAAATTTATTTTATTACAATAAAATAGGTGTGTGTTTTAGGTACAAGGTTCAAATAAGAGGTTAAGCCAACTTCCTTATGATTTCACTAGGCTTGATAACTTCTAGCAAAGAGAGAATCAAAGAGAAATGTGTTGAAAATTCAAAAACACAATTCATTAATATTCTAAGTCTATGTTTAAAAAGGAGGAGCCACTTATTTACAAGTTCATGTATCTTAAAACCGTGTCTCTTGGTTGCCTTCACCTTAGTTAAGTGAACTTAATTATGAAATATCTCAAGGCAATCCCTTTGACTTACCTTTTCTCACTTTCGTGCTCATTCAACCTATTCATTTCAGGCTCGTGCTCCCTGAGTTTCCCAAACAAAGATACGTGGTCAAGGTTATCAAGCCCTTTGATTCAGAGATTGCAGTGACCTTTATATGTCATGATTTGTCCAAGCATTTGAGGATTTTAATGTTCAACTCCTTTCTTTAAAAGATATTTTCGTGACCAATGAAATTATTTACTATATGAGTAAATATCTTCTGCACATCTGCAATTCTTTCCCCTATAGCATTATGAACAACTCATACTCTTGAATCAAGGCATGTTTCGTTGCTCTTTCCACATTTGTAGTTCCTTCATGAGTCACCTCTAGGATGTCCTACATTTCCTTTGTTGGGACACATTGAAAAACTTTAAATTATGTTCTTAGCAATACAATCATACTGAGGTTTCTTTCCCTCAGTCTCGGTCGATTGAGACCAAGGTTTTTCAACAAACACTTTATCAATTCCATGCTTAGGAATGAAAGGACCATTTATAATAGCATCTTAGATTCCTCTATCAATTGATTCAATAAAGATTTTCATTCTAACTTTCAAGAATTGATAATTCACTCCACAAAACAATGGTGATCTGTTTATGGAAGCCCCTTCACCAAAAGGTAGTTTTTCAACCAATTTATAAAAAAGATTTTAGGATGGAAACTTGAATAACATGCAAGAACTTAGCTCCTAATGCCAATTGTTATAATATGTGGCTTGAAGCAAGAGAGCGTGAATTGTTTTCGCAAGATTTTCGCAAATACTATTGTTAGATAGAAAACTTCAATTAAATCAACAAATTGATTTACCTGTTCAACTGATTATAAAAGCATAACAGGTATATTATCAAAATATGAACCAGTTGTTTCGATAATTCAATTGATTGATTTACACGCACAACACTTTAAAATAATTTATATGAAAAATATTAGAGTAAAAGAGAGAGATAACACACAAGAGAATTATATTAGTTCACTCTTAATCAAGAGTTAGATCCAGTCCTCTACACACCATTGAGAATCCACTAAAGCAATAAAAAGAGATTACAAACCAAGAGTGTTGATATTGAACCCTTTAAGAGCACATAACACTCTTAACCACACAAATTTCAAAAACCCTATATGAATTTGTTTACAACAAAAACAGTAAAGAAGAATGAAGTCTGAATACACATGTGTTTGATACAAATGAAGAACAACAGAAATGTAATCTCCAAGAAAGATTTTAAAACAATTTGTTTTTCTCTCTCAAAAAGTGTTGTGTTAAATGATCATAAAACATCTTTATATAAGATAAGAAAGATTGTTAAAATAGTTTGATCATTTAATGAAATCAATTAAATTAATTAAAAACCATTTCAATAACATAACAATATTTTGTTAAAATCATTTTATTGATTTATGAAAATAACTTACTATTTTCTTTAACCCAGATCAAATACCACTTCATTTATCGAAATATCTGATTGATTTCACCTAACAAAAAAGACAGAAAGAAAACAAATCATTTTTAAATCTTTAAAAAGAACTTAAGTGTTTTTAATTGGTTGATATGATAAATCAATTTGTTTAAATACTCCCAATTTGTCTGGGCTCAACAAAAATTGTTGTTTTGAGTTCCCAAATCTTGGACATGTTGTCCAACAACTTTAGATTTATTTATGCTTTGGAGAAGTTTTGTCTGAGGGAGTCTAATCCATTTAAAAGAATCTGCATTCTTCCACTCCTTCTTTGTCCTTCATTTCATGTTGAAGGATTTATATTGATGAGTAATAGTGTCTAACTTTCAATGACGAACATCTTCATTTCCTTTGCAGTTTTTAATTTGCACATTTTCTTGAATTCATTTTTGGAAACTGCAGAAATAAGTGTATACCTCAATTTGTTGTTAAGATACATCTTATTGTAATCTTCCTCATCCCAGACCTCCTCCAAAGATAGTACAAATGAGTAAGAAAGATTAACTTGAATCCAAATTCTATTAATTGAATTCTTAAACTAATTTATTCTTTTTTTATTTAAATTACAAGCACATTTTATTCAAAACGATGATCATATATCTTAAATCAATTCATTGGACATATTTCAATATTTAGTGAATGTTACACATTAAAATGATATCTTCATAATTATTAACAATCCACTTTTAAAAAATAAATAAGCTGACTTTTGGGGGTTGTGATATCTTCATGATTATTTGAATATTAATAACTCTTTTTTTTTTTTACCGGGTAGGATACCTAATTTCAATAATTTTGTTAAATGTGTTCAATTCATAAACCATCTGGGCCCATTGGCCCATCCTTGCATTGCAATGGAAAGAAAATGCATCTTCACTTTCCGTCTTCTTTTTTAAAAAACTAAAGTAAAATTATTCAAAAGTAAAAAGTAAAAGCATTACTTTCTCATGAAGTGTGGTTTAAGTAAGGTCTAGTAACACCAATAGAAAATGTAATTACAGTAAAGCTTTTGTTAAAAATGAAAGATTCTCTTTAATAAAGAATAATCATAAAAAGATTTTGAATATTTTCTATTTTTAGAAAACGAAAGTTATTTCTCTAAATATTTTAGCAGTGAAAAATATTTAATCAGTTCAAACAAAATTAATTAGTTAAAATTATTATTTTCTTACAAATTTTGTTTATAAAGTGTGGCAGCAGCATGAGTTTGGTGTGCTTGGTCCACAAAGAAGCACCGACAAGCTCCATGGTTAAGAATGAAATATGTGAAATTCTTTAGTTATTTTATAGTTTCACGGGCCACAACTATGTAAATCTTAAAATGTGCATTTATAATTTATTTTTAAGAGTGGTTAGTTTGGTTTCGATAAATATATCTTACTTATATATTTAAAATTAATTTTATAGTTATTATCAAATATCATTTATATAATAAATTATTTTTATTTTTAGTTGAAATTGGATTTTTATCACACATTTTTGTATTAAAATTCTTGAGAGTGAGAATAGAAAGAACCCAACAAATAATATAATAAATTTTGAATATTTATAATAAGAAAGTAAAATTTAAACATAAATAAATTTCATTAAATCAATTCAGTAGTGAAATTTATTATGCTTACATATTATAAATTAGTTTATTTATAGTATAGGTGAAATTTCTAACAAAAATTTATTTATTAAGATAATATTTTTAGACTCAATAAAACTTTAAATATCAAAATAGTCAATACTTTATATATAATAACTCACTATAACAATTATATTTTAATAAATTTGACATTGAAGATATTTTAGTTCAAATAAGACCAAAATTTGCATGCAAACAAATCAAATGAAAATCACACTAATGCATTCCTTTGTTCTTTCTCTATTAATTACCCACCGATTTGCGTGGGACCAAACGCATCCTTGTTTCTACTTTCCAAAGCCTTCTTATTTTTAATATTAATATAATTTTGTCATTACTTATTAGTGTTAAGATAAGGTTAAATAATTTATTAATGTATATGTTAGAAAAGGAATGAAGTTTGGATATTTGGCACACTTATGATCATTAACTTTAAACATTTTGCTATACTTCCACCTCACCATAAATTGTCTTCCTTCGTCACGAGAAACACAACTTTCTTCTGTAATTTAATAATTCACTTCACTTCTTTCTGTATAATATAATTCCGTTAATTTCTCTCCAACACCAGTATTTTTTCCTTAATTAATTAATCATAATTTTTTTAATCATGTTCAAATATATCGTTTCATAATTTTTTTATAAATTTGAATTTCTTAATTATTTTTTATTAAAAAAAATATTCTAATAAGACTCAAAATATTTTTTTTATTTAAGTAATTTGTCCTTTAATTTTTTAATTAATATAATGACATAATTTTATTCTAGTCTTTTTATTTTTAATATATTTATAGAAAAATAAAAAAAATTCTAACATTGATCAATTTTTTCCTTAAAAAATTAAGAAAACTGTTATATTATTTATTTTAATAATTATATTTTATGTTATATTGTCAATTACTGATCCTATATAGTATATTAAGGTAATTTTAAGTGATTCAAAATAAATATAAAATAATTAAGTAATATTCAAAGTTTCACTATGAATATTTACGTATCTTAAATAGTAATTAAAATTATCTTATTTAAACGTTAATCTAATTATTATACGGATCAGAATGGATGAATATAAAAAAAAAAATACCAAATAAAAAGATATTTAAAATAATGTCTTAAAAATATTATAAGGTATTGAGAAAAATTGTTTATCCAACATTTTTACAAGAATAAAAAGTTTTTCAGTTTGAAAACATGACAAACATAATAAAAAAATAAAATTTATACTCATAATCAATGATATCTTTCTTAAAATTGATGTGTTTTCTGTACATTATTTATATCTATTAAAATAAATTATAAATCTATATATTTAATATAAATATGTGAATAATAATATCTATTTATTCAAATTTTAGTATTAAACATAATTTATATATAAATAATAATAAAAAAATGAGATCCTCTTATATTGTGTTTTTGGAATATTAAATAAAGTATTTATTAAATATAATATGTAGTTAAATTATTAATATAATAGTTTTAAAAGAAAAGAAACGTTGTATGTTATACTTTTAGTTAATTAGAAACTCAATTGGTATAGAAGTAATTATTACATAAAAAATTGTAATGTTTAATTATATAATAATCAATGATTTAATAGTACAGTGTAAAAAACATTTATATTATCCGAATATTGTAATTAAATTCCTATTTTATTTTAAATTTGAATTTTTTATTTTTTATTATTACAAACACATTTTGTTTTATATTAATTATTATTTGGAGTTATGGGGGAAAATCCTATTAAGTTAATTTGGTAGTGACGAAAGTAGAAGAAACCCACAAAACTGAAAACTGATACTTAAAAAAGAAAAAATAAACTGACCCCGCGAAAAAGGAGCACGTAAGATCCTCATCAACTACGCATAATAGTCACAAAACGACACCTTCCATTCACGTTCCACTAATTGCGTTACTTTTTCCTTCTCCAGTGTTCATTAAAGGTGAATGAGTGAACCAGTGCGTGCGTGAGTGAGTGAATGAGTGAACCAGTGCGTGAGTGAGTTATAGCACAAAACCAACCACAACCTTATCTTTCTTCTTCTGTGTTCTGTGTTCTGCTACCAATCTATCTATACATCCAAGCTCCTCCAACACTGTAACTAAAAATCTTCCCTATAACTGCACAAAGTATCTTACTGTTTCCACATTCAGTGATCAAAGCTTCTTTCCATTTTCTCATTTATATCACCATTCACTTATTCCACATTCATTGTTGGAAAAGCATTTTGTATTACCGACCCATTTGGCAAAAGGCCCCATCTTTGAGGGAAAGAATGGGAGGTGGAAAATCCAGATCTTCCATTCTAGTGCTCTCTCTCTTTGTGTTCCTTTGTGTTTTTGCAAGGGCGCAACAACAGCAACCTATAAAAAACGTTGTTGTTTTGGTTATGGAGAACCGTTCCTTTGACCACATGCTGGGGTGGATGAAAGAAAGAATCAACGCGTTAATCAATGGGGTAACAGGAGATGAATGCAACCCTGTTTCTACTAAAGGTTCGAAGCAAGATTCAATTTGCTTCACTGATGATGCGGAGTTCGTGGATCCGGATCCGGGGCATTCATTTGAAGATGTGTTGCAACAGGTATTTGGTTCTGGTAAAATCCCTTCCATGAATGGATTTGTGGAACAAGCACTGTCTGTGTCTCAGAACCTCTCTGAGACTGTGATGAAAGGGTTTAAGCCCGAGGCCGTGCCGGTTTATGCTGCTTTGGTTAAGGAATTTGCTGTTTTTGATAGGTGGTTTTCTTCAATTCCGGGTCCAACACAACCCAATAGGCTTTTTGTGTACTCAGCAACCTCTCATGGTTCCACGAGTCATGTCAAGAGGCAGTTAGCCAAAGGGTACCCTCAAAAAACCATCTTTGACTCTATGCATGAGAATGGCTTAGACTTTGGGATTTACTTTCAGAACATACCCACAACTTTGTTCTATAGGAATCTAAGGAAATTGAAGTATGTATTCAAGTTCCATCAGTTTGATTTGAAGTTCAAGAGAGATGCCAGAAATGGAAAGCTTCCACCCTTGACTGTGATTGAGCCTAGATATTTTGACTTGAAGGGCTTGCCCGCGAATGATGACCACCCATCTCACGACGTTGCACATGGCCAAATGCTGGTTAAGGAGGTTTACGAGTCTCTAAGAGCCAGCCCTCAGTGGAATGAAACACTTTTCATCATTACATATGATGAACATGGTGGATTTTTTGATCATGTGAAGACTCCATTTGTCAACATTCCTAATCCAGATGGGAACACCGGACCTGCTCCCTATTTCTTCAAGTTTGATAGGTTAGGGGTTCGGGTGCCTACTATTATGATCTCTCCTTGGATCAAGAAAGGAACTGGTAATCTCCAAATCCGATTTAACTCTCCTTTTTTAGCTTCTACTCTTTCGTCAAAGCAATTATTCATATTTTCTTTATGATAGAGATGTCAGACAATTATGTCCAATACTTCTTTTCTAATGGCTTGATTTTAGTCCATTGGATGCCACATTAACTTTTCTAGGACCATTGTCCTTTCTGATTATCGGTATTCCGTTGCCGTTACTTTGGAGAGAGCCGTGAGTTTGAGTTCCATGTAGTTGGTTGATTTTTCTTTTCTTAAGGCTACAAGACCATGTTTGTCCTTTTCCTTGTGTTTTGAGAGAGTAAGGCCTAAGGATAGTTGTTTTCTAGTCAAATTTAGTATACAAACCACACATTGGTTTTGAACAATACGGTTCTAAATACTTTGTTTACCAAATCTTCTTGGGTGCATTTGTTAGATTCTAAAGCTACAACTTGCTTTTGATTAGTTTGACATGCCTACCAATTTTAATTTACCACTTGGTTCATATTCTCAGTGATAAGTGGTGCCAAAGGACCTGCTGAAAACTCAGAATTTGAGCACTCTTCTATTCCTGCAACCATAAAGAAGATCTTCAACCTTTCCTCCAACTTTTTGACACACAGAGATGCTTGGGCTGGGACATTCGAGCAGGTTGTTGGAGAGTTAAGTTCACCCAGAACGGATTGCCCAGGTATCCAATCTACCTTCTTTATGTCAATCAGTTGTATTCCTCAATAATATATTCCAATATGGATTACAACGTGATAGACTTGAACAGAGATAACCAAAAAGGGGAAACTTCATCTACTTTGACAACGAAACTTTCTGAATAAGACTTTTTATACTATTTAATCATAAATTGTCATGTATGATCAGTTTACTAGCTTTAATAGTAGCTACATTAGAAGTTTATACCTATCATGATTTCTGATTGGTTTACATTTTAAACTTTTTTACACTAGGCCTGCATAGAAATTAAACTCAAAACCTTATATTATGTATAACAAAGTATTAAGACAGGGTAATGTGTGCATTTCAGTGACTTTGCCGGACGTGACCCCTCTAAGGAGCACTGAAGCAAAAGAAGATGCAGGCCTGTCTGAATTTCAGAGTGAGGTAGTTCAATTGGCAGCTGTTCTTAATGGGGACCATTTCTTGAGCAGTTTCCCTGATGAAATGAGCAAGAAGATGAGTGTGAAGGAAGCTCATGAGTATGTTCGGGGAGCCGTCTCAAGGTTCATAAGAGCCAGCAAAGAGGCCATCAAGTTAGGGGCTGATGAATCTGCTATTGTGGATATGAGATCCTCTCTCACTACTAGATCTTCAGTTCATAATTAATACAAAGCAAACGCAAAAACTACAAAGAGAAAAGAAAGTTGTGTGGCTATCTCTGTATCTAATTATTATAGTTTTAGGTCATCTGATAATTCCTGTGCTAGATTTTGCTATTGTGAAAGTGGAATGCTATAGAAGGGTGAAGGGAGTTCGCTAGATTGCTATGAGTATTAGTTGGCTGTGAAAGGAAGGGAAGTCTCTGAAGGTGACAAAGTCTCTGGCTGATAGAATTTAAGGAAATTTATAAAAAAAATTCAAGAAAATGATGGTTTGGCAAGTGAGTAATTTCGAAATAGAAAACTCCAATGCTGTTGTAAAAAGCACAAACTCAGAATATAAATGAAGCTCCATAAATTTGTTCAGATTTGCCTGTATCATGTGATTTTTTTGAACAGCGATTCTGGAAGGATAGACAAACGAAAAGTACTGCCTCTTTCACCAACTAAGATTTTAGTTTCAATATGATGTCAGAGATGCAACCAGTGAGGTTAAATTTTTATAATGATTGGATATGTAGTATTTTAGTCGCATAAGCCATGGAACGCATCCAATTAAAACTAAAGGGCTAAATTTAAAAATCATTCACCTAGATACCATACCAAAAAGGAATGAAATACAAAACAGGAAGGTTCTAAGGTATTTGTCAACATGTCATTTCAGTTGCGAAGTAGATTTATTCTTATTCAGCATTTTTCTAAAACCTATTCTGCATGAGTTACACAATCATAAATAAATATAATGGTTTTATGGCGCTTGTGTTGTTTTTTCCAGGGAGTGAAAACAAGGATTGGAAAATCAAATTCAACATTATGTTCCTTTGCATTACACCACTTAAGCCAATATCCCCACTGTAGTCAATATGCAAGTGGCTAGAGTTGGATATACTAATATTCGAAAATCATACATAACAGTTTGTGTTTACCAACCATCACTACCCCTCTTACAGTGGAAATGGTGTACATGGTAAGAACAGAGATCCACCAGGGGGATTAATCTGCTTAAGATGTGAAAGGTGGAACATATTCTGGAAGAAGAATTTCTGCAACATGCAGAATTCCAAGAAAAAATTACACCAGGTCATGCTGCCCTACAGGAGATATATAGTGAGATTTACGATACCATGAGATCCTAATTCTTTAACAAAGTTTATTAATATATATTCCTATTATAAAGTAAAATTCAAAAGAGTCAGTGAGAACGTGACACTTGATTATATCTATAATTTTTTCGTTCTTCCCGTAAAAAGTTGTAAGGAATACTCTTGCAATTCGTCGGCTATGGGGACTCTTTTTTTTCATTTTTAAATTGAAACTATTTCTCCTTTCAATTGTCAAGCAAACTTCTAAAAATATCTTCAACAAAGATACCGAATAATTTCGTCATCATTCAATCATTAACTCCTAAATTAAGTGGAAGATACTCATCATATAAATCGACCCACCCTTGTGTTTGGATGCACGATTGAAAAGCTGAACGTGCATCAGCAACACTATCTTTTTGCATAAAATACTAGTGCAGGCCGGCATAATACTTCGTTGCTTTTTCGTTAAAAATACACGAGGACAGGAGATGTAATTTGTAAAAACAAACATGCGCCAAGAACCACCACCACCTTACCATTCCATTCCTAAATACTCCTCAACCAAATAAATAGATCTGAAACATAAAATGCAGTGTATTCACCTAAGTAACAAGCTATAAATTGAAAAAAATGGTGATACAATTAAGTTTCATCTCAGACAAAATACAGGAACCCTTCTCTAAGGTTTAAAAGAAAGCAGTTAGTTACATTTTCTTTTGTTGTTAAAGATTGGAAGGTTGCTATTTTATAAAATTTATGGGGAAAAAAATCTACAAAATACAAGCCCATTGGACAACCATTTTCAGACAAGCTATCATCACTAAGGCTTGTCTGAAAGATCAGCTGATACACTTCATATGGAAAATATCAAGCCTTAATGTCATTTACTGTACTCTGAATCAAGTTTCCATTTTACGGGACCACTGCCAATTTGCATTCGTCCCAAACTTCAGGTTGAAAAAGGACTTTGCCATGTTGATATATCAGTGATAAGACCACGCAGTTGATCTATGAGTGTCTTCAGGAGCAAGTTCTTGTTGGCAAGCTCCTACATTTATGAGCAGATGTTCAATGTTTACCACTGATGTAATTAAAAACAGAAAAAAGACAGTCTATGAACCACTTCAGCTAATACCAATGGGTCATAAATTGTTTCAGAAATAAGCTAAAAATATAAAAGCCATAATAAGGAAGACATTAGATTCCGTTATAGAAACAGAACATGACAGAAAAGTAAATGCTTCTGAATTCCAACGAACTAAAATCTGCTCCTAAAACCAGAATTTCAAAGCTCAGTCGTTGTAAAGAACAGCGTGAAAGAATATAGAGATTATTCATTAAAAACCTGGTTTTCAAACCTACCCTTCTTAGAGATGATGCTCGCTCCTGCAACTTAACAATTTCAGCTTCATCTGCAGTGCTAGCAGCTGAACCGGTATCAAATGTTTTTGACTGGAATACTAACCACGTTAGTTGAACCAGAAAACAAAAGCTTCACTTGACATAATTTAGTTGTAAAGCTCACAAAAGTATTACAAACATAAATATTTAAGCAAACAAGTGATATGTATATGAACGAAAACAAAATGTTATATACCAATATTCTTTAAGTGTCATTAGGGAGAGTTTGTCTAATAATATCCTTTATGAATAATTTTCTTTTACTCCAATCATCAATAACTTCAAATTCCAGTTTATGGTACCACAATATATTTAGCAAATTAAGAATTTATGCAAAGTGATATGTACCAGTCAGTTTAATATTCCTTTAAAACTAATATTTTAAATATGAGTTTGTCATTGAATTTTTTACAATCATATAAAGCTTATCCATGTTTTTTTTATACCCCCATTTTTAGAAGGACATCAAATTGAACCTTAGAATAGAGAATTTATATCATCTTTTTACCTTCTCTGAAAGATATCCAAGGAATTAAGATTGAATTCACAATCCATTAGCTAAAAATCGGGTTTAGCAAAATAAAAACTAGTTATTCCAGAGATATTTAAGTAATAAAACATAGACAAATAGATGGCCAAAAGTCATTGAGCCACTTAACTCTGCAGTCAGCTCGGGAACATTTACAAGGGCATGTACGGAGGAGTTTCTTACCTTTTATTATACTATTGAAGCACCATCAATGTTTTCGGTATCAGATATCAGAAAATATTGGCAACCCAAAATTCCTTTAGAAAAATATATTGGACGCCATAACAGGTTATGGCAGAAGCATTGTGGACAAAACAGAATAAAATATATCCAGATATGCAGATATATAATTGCAACATAAAAATAATGAAAGGCAGTCATACAGTTAATAATAATGTGAATAATAATAATAATAATAAGTTTAGAAATTCAAATAACAATAAAATCAAAGCAAAACACCAGAAATTGAAATAAGGACAAGACAAAGTATTGAGTAGAAAGAAGAAAAAAAAGGCAGAGGGTGGCTCTGCAGAACGAAAGAGGAAACCAAGAAAGGGAAAAAAGGGGAGGGGGGGGCACTGTAGTGGGACAACACAGCACTGCAGTGGAACACGTCCCAAGCTGCGGAACACAACGCAGGCAGCAACAGTGTCACCACCGGTGGCTGACCGCACAGCTATAGTTGCTGAAACAGAACAGCTCTGCATTTTAGGTTGTGGCAGGTTTAGGTTTTTTTAATTGTGGATTGGGTTTGGAGCAGATTGTATGACCCAACCCCTTTTTCAAAATATAAAATCTAAGAAGCCTTGGGTCAGTGCAACCCAACCTGAGGGCAGCGATTTCCACCAGGGATGTTCCACAAGGCCATTCCACAATGTCCAAAGCAGTGGCCAGCCATAATGGAGAACCCAATTCATCACCACCTGGTTGCCAGAAAAAATCTGTCACGGCTTTATGCCATGGTTGTTTTTTGATAACATAGAGCACCATGAGTTAAACTTGCATGGTTCAACAGTCAGCAATTTGATCCCCTAAACTTACAAACTGTGACATAAATCTACTCTAGTGCACATGCAGAAATGCCCCCGTGATGCCAATAAACATGATTTGGTTAGTCAAGTAGTTGAGTTGCTGACTTTGGAATGACAACAGGTATGATTGTATTGCCCGTCAAAGCACATTGAACATGAATTTACAGTTAGACATTGATTCAAGTTCAACGTACTTTGGTACATGTGATAGTCCCAAAACACAAAAAATGATATTTCTGCAACTGACCTATAGTTGACAGAAAGTTCCTAATATTTTAGTCACTAAATATTGAAGGACAATTCATGTTTAGGATTATATTTCTGAACTCTGAAACTAAGGCCTTTCAGATTTCGGAACTCTGAAATTAAGGCCTTTCAGATTTCTGAACTCTGTAACTAAACACCACATCTCAGTTTAAACCTCTGGGGCCATCACGATTTGGCACCAATGAATGTTATAATTACCATAAAGTGATGGCACTAATCTTAAAGGTAGAAGATCTTAGTTTTTATAATGAATCCAATGAATATGCACGTGAACAATTGACAGCCACAATACATCCTAAATATCAAGAGTAGGGTTCTCAATAGTGCATGATAGTGACACAATAATGCTGTTGTAAGACAGATTAACCAAGGGCCGCACATTGCTCACGATCACTGTGCACTTAATGTTCCATTCCAGCAGCTTTTGTGGCAGAAATAGCATGGATTGCAGCAGGATAGCACTGCAATGCTGTGATTTCAAAATCCCTTCTTAGCTGTTAGGCTTGTCTTTTGGAAGGGAAGGGTTATTTCAGGTTTTTTGAGGAAAACACAACGAAAAGGGGCGAGACCTGCATTCCTCTACATCTCTTCTCTCTCCAGCGACAAGACCTACAGTCTCCCTGTCTGTGGATACGACGAGACATACTCCCTCTGTTTCTGGCTGGACCTCTTACCTGTGTCTTTGGTTGATATTTACTTGTCTGTTTTGTTTAAAACACATGGCTTTTTTTAGTGGTTACACAATGACTCTAGTTCATGTATTTTCTTGTATGGCGACTCTTTTTATTATTAATTATGAATCACGATTATTTAACAACTTTCTGTCATAGAGAATTTAGACCTATATAATAAACTGTATAAAAAATTTCAGAATAGTGGTCATCCCACAATAGCATTTTGTGATCGACTGCTATCCGATAATGATAAAACTGATGAAGGTCAGGCAAGAAAATACAAAGAATAATTGATACACATTAATTCTACTAGGCAGTAGAAACACAAATCAATAAAAACTCCTTATGATGGGGAACTGAATTTAATACAAAAATTATGCTAATGCATCTGTACTTGTGTAGAAGAGCCAGGTCAAATATTCAAGAAATTCCACACCTTTCACTTATCAAAAGCGGGTAGAAAAGAATTAGTGAAAAATGATAAAAAGAAATCCTTTACATACATTGTTCTGCACATTTAATAAGTAAACTAATCCAGGAAGTACAAAAATTTGATATCATAGCTACTAATAAGTGAAGTATGTGAGTTAACCCAACCTTAAAAAGACATCTCCATTTCTAGAACTAGATTTTTGAAATATTTACAGATCTCAATCCAGGGAGAGTTGAACTACTTCCATTTCCAATCCAATCCAACTCAAAGTATTATCATTTTACATTAACAATTTAACACAACATTTATGCATATAACCGAAGGCAGCATCGAACAGTACCGTTCCCACCCTCTCACAGCTCAATAGAGTCTATCCCACCCTCTCACAGCTCAATAGAGTCTATTGCATTCAGTTTTGACGCACATAATAACCTCTCGAAAAAGTTCACAAAATCCACGAATCAATAGAATTCATTGTCAAAATACATTTCACAACAAAGCAAACACGGTATGGAATTCAAGATAAACGAGCGAAATCAGGTACCTTCTGGGAGTTAGGAATGGCAGTGAGAATGGTCCGAAGCGCGGCGACGGCGTTCTTGTACCGCAAGCGGGCCTCCTCAAGGGCACCTCCGGCGCCGGCAGAGACTGTGGCGCTGTCGGAGTGGAGATTGGAGTTGTCGGAAGTGGAGTCAGCGGTGGCGGAGGGGGCGTTGGGGGAGGCGGAAGTGGCGGAGGGAGAGGTGGACCACAGAACAGGGTTGCAGAGCTCGTCGTTCATGGAAGAGAGGATCTGAAAAGCGAACTCTATAGTTTCTTCCAGGTACTTCTGCCCTTCCATCGCTAACTCTTGCGTCGTTTTCGACCTCGACATCATGCCGTTCACCGATTGTTCTTCCATTTCAATCCCTTTACAATCATTGAGCGCCAAAACCAGGAGATTTACAAATCCTAAAACCCTAACCTTTTATAGATTCAAAAAATACAAACAATGAAAAATATTAACAAAACGAGAACAGTTTATCAAGAAACGAAAAACTTCGACAGCAGGATTCGAACCTGCGTAAAATTTAATTAATAACAAAGTGTATTTTAAAATAGTTATAACTACCATTTATTATTTCCAAATAAAAAACTTGATAATTTACAATACTTCCTTTTTCTTAACTTCTACTGTATTCTTACTTAATTGTTTGAGAAATATTTTATTGACACTTTTTAATAATTTTAAAATATTATATTTTGTCTTAAGATAATTTTTGTAAATATAAAAAATAATTTATTTTATATAAATAATAATTACATGCTTAAATTTTATCACATCCGTCACATTAGTATTTGGTGCTGATAAAAAACATTAGTATTTGATTTCTTTGAACAGACTTGTACGAGAGAAACATAAGAAAAAAAATAAACAAATAAATTTTTTTCTATTAGTTAAAATAACTTAGAAATAAGTTAATTTATCAAATTTCTCACATATTTTTTCAAAATTTTATTTTTTAACTTAGTTAAATTTATTTTATAAAAAGTTAATTTCATTTTTTTATTTAATTTACTATGGAAAAGTTTCTCTGAACAATTTCTTTTAAAAAGTTATTTAAATACTATTAAATATAAAATATAATTATGGATTATGAGATTATTTATAGAGGGATACTTCAATTTGTTTTTTAAAATTTAATCCCAAATTCAAATATTTATATCCTTAAAAATGTATCAATTTTGTTGTTCAGTTTTTAACAAAGTTGTGCTTTCAAATTTACTTATTTTTCTATTATAAATGACTTCTTTTTTCTAAAAAAAGCTTACAAAGTGGATTTTGTTTAGACAAATGACAATATACAATACTCCCATTCTCAAACTCCAATATTATGTTATTTTTTGTGAATGTGATGAAGGTGGATAATGAAGATACTGATTATGAAGTTTAGTGCAATAACAATAAGAGAATAACTAAATGGTGATGAGTTATTTTGATTAGAAATTTGTTGTTATATTTTGTAATTTTGAGTGAGAATTGAAGTGGTAGGCACTGGGACAATTGTAAGTCTTATGTTTTGTTGTAGGGATGACTAGTTGAAATGTTGTATTGTTGGTTGCACACAATAAAAATTTATTTGTTTATGAAGATGAGAACTCTTTAATGCTTTTATGTGGTTAAAAAGTATTTAAACTTTTTTTTGTTTTTGACTCAGTTTTTTTAAAGTGTACTATGATTTTGATGGTTTTAACAACAATGTCATTATGGTATGGTTAATATATACCATTTTCAGTAATCTCTATTAAATTTATATCAATTTAGTTTAGGAAGGCACTCATCTTGATTTTCCATGAGTTATATTTCTCTTTATTGAATAGTGGTGGTCTCTCAATAAGTTGACTTAGGGATTCCATTGAGTTCACACTTTGATTGGTTCCTCAAGTTTTGTAGAGAACTAACCCCTAAGGTTAGCTTTGCTACCAATTCTAGGTACAATTGACTTCAGAAGGGGACAGGGGGTTGAATGGAGTCTAAACTTAAATCGCTTATTTGAAATAGAATTAAAACACAAATTATAATAAGCAAGGGATAGAGAGAAATATGCACAAAGTTTGATACTAGTTCACCCAATCACAAGACTACGTCTAGTCTCTTTAAGCAAATCATTTAAGAGCTTTCACTAACAAAAGTATTTTAAACCTCTCCAGGTACAAGTATTTTACACTTCTCCAGATACAAGTATTTTACACCTCTCTAAGTAACAAGTATTCTACACCTTTCTAGGTAACAAGTATTAGGTAACAATTATTTTACACCTCTCCAAGAAAAAATTATTGTACACATCCTCATGTAACAAGTATTATACACCTCTCTAGGTAACAAGTATTCTATACATCTTCAGGTAATCAATCTTAATCTTCCCATGAGACTAAGACCTCTCAACAAGTGAAAAACACTCTCAATCAGAGAGCAACAATGGAAACGCACAGGTTTATCTTCACATACTGAATGATTTATAATTTGTGACTCACTCCCCGAAGTATAAGTGCTCTAAACAACAAATATAAAATACACTCGTAGTATGACTATTCACACTAAGAATATGATCGCATTTTTCTAAGCTTGGTGTTGTGTCTTATGCATAATTGTCTTTCTTCTTCGAGGTCTTTATATAGCTTTCACATAGTAATCATTGAAGCTTTGAATTATTCTATTATTCACATAGTTGTTTGACGTTGGATATGGAAGTTCTTTAATCTATTGATCCTTCTGCATCTTGGAAAATAAATGTAATTTGAATTGTTTCTTTTCTTTGTCCAAATGTGAACATTGATACTTCAGTATTGTAATCTTGAGTATCTTCAATCATATCATTCATTGATGTGTATTGTTCATCATCTTCTTCTCATCAGACCTAAATATGACAACTTCTTCTTTGATTTGATTCTACGCGTCTTTGAGCATGTGAAACAATTTAAATTGTTTCCATTCATATTTTAAAGCAAACACAGAAAATACATAAATAAACTAAAAATCAGTTTTTCAAAAATCAAATTCTAATTCTTGTCAGCATGCACTAAATCAAAGATCATAATTGGGCTTCCCAAAAATCGAATTGTGATGTGAAAAAATAAAATAAAAGTGTACTAGTTCTATAAATATTTTATACATGGGTGAAAAGTTCAAATTTCAACCTGAAATGGTTATTTGTGATTGTTCTTACAAGGACCTAGAAACAAACTCTTTCTTTGCCTTCCACCCGTTGACTTCTCGGTTTTACTTCCGGACTCCCTTCTCGACTCAAACTTTCGGCTTAGTTGTTCTTGGTTTGTACTTGGTTCATAAATCTTTCTCGTTTCATCGAATTGCTTGATGGACACCTTTCAGTCAAACTTAATTTCCTCCATTTGATCTTTCAATTTTTAGTCTCGACTCCCTCTCACAGATGGGGGTGTGTACCTGAAAGGTGCCTCGATGCCAAAGTTAGATTCAGTTTTACAAGATATTAGAATGAATTCACTCTACTTACCTCTCAGGACGACCCTCTATTTATACTAATCTTTTATTGGGCCCCAGAGTTATTTGGGCTTTTTCTCTTTATACTCAATATTTACTACACACACCTACATATTTGGGCCCTTTTTCATGGGCTTTTGTTTAATAACAAATTCCATTTTATTTTATTTTTATCTTTTAATTCTCTCTATTTACCTTTTTTGATTCAAATCTACAGCTTAACCTTCCGGTTGAACTTTTTGTCCAATGGACCCTTTCGGCCCAATCAGTACATTAGCCCCCAAGAATAAGGAGACTTAGGAGACGAAATGCCTATTGAGAAGCGAAACGTCACCCTTTTGTATTTTGAGAGGGAAAACAGATTTTGAAAAAATGACTTTAATGGTGTATTAATTGCGAAAAGACTTTTTCAGTTTGCGCATTTCCTCTTGATTGTACTGCTTAACGTGGCAAGATAGAAGTCCCCAACCACTGAATGTAACTAAATCTAATGGTTACAATGCCATGACTCTTCATATGTCATCACTCTTCCACAATTATAAATCTTCAACTACGTTCATCTTATTACGCAATTTCTCCGCTCATTATATTTTAAAGCTGAAGCAAATATTCACAGAAGGTATAATGTCTTCATCGAGCTCTGTTTCCGTTTCTTCTAAGTTTACGGGATTTTCGAGCACGAGCAATGAATCTACTGGAGAGTGATTGAGACCAATAAGAATGCCAAATCCGCTTTGTCACCTGAAACGTTCTCGTGTATGAATTCATCAAGCAAAGATGTCATGGATGTTGAAGCCGAGGAAAGAGAAGAAATAGTCGAACAAAGATTAAGCCTTCGGCTCGGGTATGAATGGGTTAATCCGAAAGTTCGAGAATATTTCTCTCGGTACCGATTTTCCTCAACCCTTCGTAATTTCCTTTCTCAAATTTATGTGTATTCTCCTGATGCCATTGAGGAAATCATTTCCTCAAGCATACTACCCCCAACATATGTACATTACGTTTCATCTTCGCCTAATCGAATCGATGTAATTTCTTCTCTTGGCTCTATCCTTTCATCATCATTCATTCTAGGATCCAAATCCACCATTGCCACCATGTTTCTGGCTTCCATACTTTCGGCCGCCACTTTCGGCTCTTGGACCATCTTCAATCCGGCCGCATAACACTCTTTGGCTGCTTTTTGATCGATATATCGTCGCTATGTCTCCTCGTTTTGTTGGAAATTTCATTGCCAAATGTGGTGTTGACACTATAGCTCCCAGCTTATTCAATGAAGATCTTCCTACCAAAGCATTATAAGAAGTACGAGTATCTACCACCAAGTATTTGATTGTAATTGTTTTCGTTGCATTTCCTCTACCAAAGGTTGTCGGCAAATCAATGTATCCTTTGGTGTCAACCTTTTCACCTGAAAACCCAATTATTTGCTCCTTCAAAGGATCATGTCCTCTTCCTTCAAATGTAACTTTTTGAAATTTTTCCATAATAGAATATCAACTGAGCTCCCTTGATCTACTAGAGTTTTCATTACCGCGTACTCGGCAATTTCAACTATTATCACCATTGGGTCTCGTTGATCAGGATCAATATCTTGGAAGTCTTCATCAGTAAATAACATTGGTGGCAAACTTCTTCTTTTGAAAACATGATTCACGGTTATGGCACTTCTCAAATATTTCTTTCCTATCGTATTATACGTTTCCTTTTCCGCAAAGCCTCCAGAGATAGTATTAATGAACCCCTTAACCGGCCTTCCCAAACTGCGTTGTCGGCTCCTTCTCTTTTGAGAATGGAGGTGGCTTCCTCCATCTCTTAGATCTCTTTTTTCATCTCTTCCTCCTCTTCTCTCATTTTGGTTGTTTTGTATATCAGTCGCTCTTCCAAATTTTTCTCCTCTTCTCCCTCCATGATCTCTACTCCTGACATCTTGCTCTAGACTTTGACTGGCCTTCATTCTTCTGCCTCTAACAAAGCATTTTAATTGCCCTGTCTGGATAACTCTTCAATTCGGTCTTTCAGCGCTATGCATTCTTCAGTGTGATGGCCATGATTTTTATGGTACTGGCAATGTTTGTTATGATCAGCTCGATCTGGGGTTCGTGCTTTCCTTGGTGGCGGTATTACTTCAGTTGCCATCGCCTCTTGAAGTATTCGGGTTCGGGTTGTACTCAATGGTGTGTATTGTTGAAACTTTCGGCCACGAGGTTCCTCTCTGAAACGTCTGCTTTGATATCCTGCCTCTCTTTCATTTATTTTCTTCTCATTCTTCACGTCCATCCTTGCCTGATTCCTGAAGTCCCTTAACTCCTCCATTTGCATAAACTTTGTTGTACATTGTCTTAGTTCATCAAGGCTTACTGCCGGTTTTCTGCACAAACTGTCGGCAACGCAGTTACCATATGATGCATAGAGACTTCAGGACTAAGGTTTCTAATACTTAAAGTCATTCTTCCAAAGCGCTCCATAAAAGCTCGCAACGACTCATTTTGTTCTTGTCTTATGTTTACAAGAGCTATCGATGTTAAGTGATGTGGTCTACTTGTAGCAAATTGAGCTCCAAACTTTTCTATCAAAGTGTCAAAACATTCAATAGATAACAATGGTAACCGGGTAAACCAGCTTAAAGCAGCTCCTTTCAAAGTAGTTGGAAACACTCTGCATAGGATGGCGTTGTTCCATGTGTACAGACTTATTTGAGTTGTGTGTATGGCAACATGTTCATCTGGATTTGTACTCCCATCATACTTCTCTATTGTTAGACTTTTCCAATTGTCAGGTAATGGGGTCTTTATTATAGTCTCAGAAAACGGGTGTCTTCTGCCTGACGTTCCCACAACAATACCAGAAATCTTAGGTAACTTCCTTTGTGTGACCCCGAAACTCTCTTCCTTATTCTCTCTTTGATTAACATGTGTTCTCGGCTGAAAAGTTTCAAGGGAAGCATTCGACACAGTTTCTTCATTTAATCTTTGTCTCATTTAAGCATTCTCGGCTCTCAACATACTCAACTCCTCTTCATTACTCTTCTTTAGTGTCTCAAATTCCTCTTGCAATTGTATTAACATGGCCATGGTCATGGCGTTCTGACAATCTTCTTGTTCTCTGGAATGCTCTCCTCTTTCACTCATTTTGTTTCTCGGTCCCACGGTCGGCGCTAAAATGTTCTTACAAGGACCTAGAAACAAACTCTTTCTTTCCCTTCCACCCGTTGACTTCTCGATTTTACTTCCGGACTCCCTTCTCGACTCAAACTTTCGACTTAGTTGTTCTTGGTTTGTACTTGGTTCATAAATTTTTCTCGTTTCATCGAATTGCTTGATGGACACCTTCCAGTCAAACTTAATTTACTCCATTTGATCTTTCGATTTTTAGTCTCGGCTCCCTCTCACAGATGGGTTTGTGTATCTGAAAGGTACTCCGATGTCAAAGTTAGATTCAGTTTTACAAGATATTAGAATGAATTCACTCTGCTTACCTCTCAAGACGACCCTCTATTTATACTAATCTTTTATTGGGCCCTAAAGTTATTTGGGCTTTTTCTCTTTATACTCAATATTTACTACACACACCTACATATTTGGGCCCTTTTCATGGGCTTTTGTTTAATAACAAATTCCATTTTATTTTATCTTTTTCTTTTAATTCTCTCAATTTACCTTTTTTGATTCAAATCCACAGCTTAACCTTCCGGTTGAACTTTTTGCCTAATGGACCCTTTCGGCCCAATCAGTACCGTGATTGAAGTTGTGTTAATTGTAAACTTCTTACTAATAAGAGATTTCAAATCATATTTAGGTTTTTGGGAAAAGTCTTTGATATGTGTTTTTGTCAAGTCTTTCACATGTTCCCCTTTATCCAGATAAGGAGGATTTATAGTTTTGGAATGAGCCCCATCATATGGTTTCTCGGTAAAATCTGCTTATAAAAAGTTAGCAAATCATGGAACCGGGGGTGTATTAGCGTCACTTGCATATCTTTGGAAATTAAAGGTTATGTCATCGGCTCAGTTTTATGTGTGGAGGGCTTTTTTTTGAATAGGATAGCAACTAAGCAAAACTTGTACAAAAGGCGTGTTATCTTGAGGGATACATTGTGCACCCTATGCGGGAGGGAAAAGGAGTCGACATCACACATTCTAATTTCGTGTAAGGTATCTTTTGCGAATTGGAATATGTGCAATAGGTTGCTTGGGATTAGCTCGGTGTATCACAATGAACTGATTAATCATTTTGAGCCATTTTCCTGCATCTGCCTTAATAAAGAAGGTAATAGTTTATGGAAAAGCCTTTTGGTTTCAGTGTTATGGTGTATTTGGAAACATAGAAATAGGGTCATTTTAAATCAAGCAAAGATAGATGCTAAGAAAATTCTTACCAAGGCACAAATTCAATCATGGGCATGGATGAAACACAAGGTAAGGAAAGCTAAGTAAGTTAAGTTTTCTTTCTCTAATTGGATTTTATCTCCCTTTATTTGTATTAACATGATAACAAAATAATTGTTTTGGTATACAAGCCTCACCTGCAATTTTGTTTGATCATTCACTGTTTGTTTTTTGTGGTTTTGAATTTAATCCATTGTATAGGTTATTATTGTCAATAGTTCTGATTTTGCTTTAATATTATGCGCTGAATTATGCTTTATCTTGTGCTGGTTGAGGTGGTATGGAAGGTCGGCCTAGATTATATTATGTAGATGCTACTGATAGCTGTCGTTTTGTTGTCAAATTAATATGATTCTAGTGTAGACTTGTCTAACACTAGAGAGATGATAGTATAATTGTGGCCAGATGACCCCAAGTCGTCTCCCAACGAATCCAATAGTAAAATCAGTTGATCAGGGTTTAAAATCTATCTACAAGCAATA
>Ga0123342_1003469_pt1 | contig 25254 bp, 8 predicted proteins | sample Turbeawhitnodule_FD_89960 | JGI IMG/M metagenome (GOLD analysis project Ga0123342, IMG submission 89960) | Root nodule microbial communities of legume samples collected from Mexico - Turtle bean Mexico white nodule | ecosystem: Host-associated > Plants > Roots > Nodule | place: Mexico: Nepantla... | reverse complement strand
TCATACTATCACTAACAACCAAATATTCTAGTTAGCTCCAAACTGCTCCACTTCTTCTATGCAATCTCCTTCCCCTACATTTCTCAAATAACTAACTATTTTCCTTTCCTTTATACATACTCAAACTCCTCCCCTAACATTGGATTCATGTTTTGAACTGTAAATTTGAAGAACAAATTTTGTTGGGAATCAACCCTATAAATGTTGTATTTAACTTAATTAATTTTTTTATGATAGAAAAATGTTCAAGCTCCCTTTGTTTTTTAATAATATTCTTTATCCATAGTTCAACTTATTTTAACTGTAAATACTTTTTAAATTTTTATAGAATACCTTTTTTTTTTATTAAATAGACTAGGTCAAAGGTAAGTTCTGTCTAGAAGGGTCAAAGGGTATCTTGTGATAAAGTCCTCAGTTTAATATTTATTAAGTCTAGAATATCATTAAAATAAAATATTACCTTAAAATAAATTATTGTTTCCTAGCTAATAGATGATACCAAAAATTGACGAACATAATATAATTTTTTTTCTCTTAAAAAAGCTAAATGTGTGGGTTGCGTAGAAATATCATTAAGAAATCCTAGTGTAGCAAAGTAATGCATAGATTGTATTCAAAATCTTGTTTGTCACCATACAAATTTAGGAATAGATGATGATTATCTCCTTAAAGGATTAAGAATATATATATATATATATATATATATATTTATATATATTTACTGTACACTTCATATAATATTTTTCTTCTACCTACATTGACTTGAACAGTAAATCTATTAAGGATAAATTTGTTGATGGGAATTTTTTTGGACTTAGTTTGGGAGAACTAGACTCTTTTGAACAAGATTGGGTGTAGTTGGTTGGAAGAGGTTTTTTGTTGTTAGAGTATGTAGTGAACGTTTGTGTATATGGATTGAAGTATCATAGTATTCTCTATTTATTATATTATTTGTTGTTATAAAAAAATTTAATTTAAGAATAAATAGTTAGAATTGTGTATTAAATATTATGAGATATCGTTAGATATGGTTAGATATTTTTATGTAATGGATTTAATACATTTTTTTTAATATTTTTGTCTATGTATAAATATAACACTACATGTTCAATATAAGTAAGAATTTTATTTTATTGTACATTATTATATGATATTATATGCAATTAATTTAATAATGATAGAATCTATAATTAATGAATCTACATAATTAGTTTGTAATTTGGAAAAATAAAGTCATCCACTCGTATATATTTTCTATACATATTTATATCTGTACATGGATGAAGTTATATAAATACACAAGAGAATAAAGAGATCTTCACATACCAAATGAGTGAAAGTTAAACTATATTAAACTAATTATTTTCATAAACTAAAATTAACTTTTGTATAAACTATTTTACAGAATATCTCTTATATAACTTTATAAAAAAAAATTACTTTTAAATTGTGTATATAAAAAGGTTATTTTAATTTGTTTATTTTTAGAAGAATTTATAGAAAGCCTTTAAATGCACCATTTATTCCGTATTGAGTTTTTTTTTTCTATATAGGTTAAATACCATTTTTTAAATTTTATTAGAAAATAAATATTTTTTATCAATGAAAAATAATATATAAATTAATAAAGGAGTATTTGGAGTACCCAACCTTTTTATAAAATACAATTGTACAAAACTGTGTCCAAAAATATATATTTTGACCACTCCAATTTGAGAGAAATTCAACTATATATATATTTTTTTTCAACAAAAAATAAAATTAAATTAAAAGGGACATTTCAGAGATGTCTCAACCCTTATACAAGATCTAAACACCACATGCAATGATCAGTAGCTGGTCCGAGAGGATGATCAGCCACACTGAGACTGAGACACGGCCCAGACTCCTACGGAAGGCAGCAGTGGGGAATTTTTCAACAAGACAAAATCAAACAGTACAACAGGGATACCAAAATAACTACAATCCACAACAATCTAACTTTCTTTTATCATTGTAATAAACGTGGTCGCCCCTGTGATGAAATAAAAGAAGAAATTGAAGTTGCAACAATCCAAAACAAAGAAGCAGAGATAAAATGTTCAGTATAGGATAACTGATTTCATTTGAAATGAATTTGTGACCTTCATCCCTGTTCAAAACCATTTATTCCGCAGATACTCCTAATCAAAAAAATTGTCCCCAACCATTCATAATGCATTCCAACCTTTGAAATAAGAAGGTGTCCATCATTTTAAAGCTTTTGAATAAAGCTACAACACCTTCTTCCTTGCAATTATGACAAAAAATCAGCCAGCAGTTCTGTATATATTCGAAAGTAACAACCAGCATACCAAGTGTATATTTTTGTTGTTGTTAGCCTACACACTTGTTCAATTTTATGAATCAATCTTACAATGCTTAAAAGCTCCACCACAGATAAACTTTGTGTTAAAAAGACAAAAAACATTAATTATATTCGAAATGTGACTCAAGGACAATAAGATCGACCGTGCTCACTTTTAACCAGTTGTAAATTTCAAATTAGTTAAGCAACTTTGAATCCAAAGAACAAATGATTTGTTGACTCTTCGGACGTCCTGCACAAGCAACAAAGATTGTTCTTTACCAATATCCCTCATCTCTCCAAATTTACCTCAGAAGCAACCTTGTTTTCAATCACCATTCAAGTTGTGACATGAGCGGAAGGAAGTGTTTTAATCCTCCAAAAAAACTTGTACAATCTCAGGTCTTCCTCGCCTCCCTCCCCCCTTAACAACCCGTAAGCAGACATAACTGAAAACGCATCTAACTCACTATCCTTCCAAACTCATCTATTTGTTGTTTCCATATAGGTTTTTCTGTAGTGGTGGGTAGTAATTGGGACAGCCTAAAGATTCAAGGAAATGACATATGGGTTTTAAAAGAAAAACTAAAGTCATCCCTTAGACTGTGGAACAAGAGCACTTTTGGCGATATTAATATTATTAAGGAAAATTTTGTTTCTAAGTTGGGATATTTGGATTACATGATTTTGAGAGGAGAAATAGAAAAGAAATATTAGCATAACTAAATAAAGTAGTTTTTAAACAAGAAGCTTTAGAAAAACAAAAGGCTAGAATAAAATGGGTAGCGGAAGGGAATCTAAATACAATTTTTTTCCACAAAAGTATCAAATGGAGAAGGGTTTAGAACATGTTTAAAGGAATATATATTGATAATCAATAGAGTGAAGAACCAAATAGGATTAAGAAAGTTATATTTGATAATTTCAAATCAAAATTCACCAATTCGGAGAACTTTAATGTTATGTTGGATAATATAGATTTTCCTAACTTATCTCAAGAGGATAATGATATTCTAATTGGGTCAATCTCTAATGAGGAAATTAAATAGGTTTATGGAGTTGTGATGGGGATAAAAGTTTGGGACCAGATGGTTTTAATTTTAATTCTCTTAAAATAAGTTGGGGTGCATTACGTCAGGATATTACAAAGGTGGTTCAAGGCCTAAAGGAACCAACTCTTCTTTTATGTGTGTCATACCTAAACTAGATAACCCTCAGAATCAGTACCATTATAGACCCATCTCTTTGGTATGATGCATATACAAAATAGTTTCTAAAATCCTTGCTAAAACACTTCAAAAAGTTCTACATGATGTCATTCATCTTAAACAATCTGCTTATTAAAAGGAAGATGCATTCTATATAGTGTGATTGTTGCCAATAAAACAATTGATGAGGTTAAAATAAGGAAAGAAGTTTGTATTATATTGAAATTGGATTTTGAAAAGGTGTATAATTCAGTTAAGTGGGATTTCCTAATATATATGATGGGTAGAGTATGTTTTTATTCCAAGTGGATTAAGGGTTGTTTAGAGTCCTCATACATATTATTTTTAGTTAATGGAAGTCCCATTGAGGAATTTAGGTTAGAAAAGGGTTTGAGACAAGGGGACCTGTTAGTTCTCTTTTTGTTCTTAATAGTAGCAGAAGGTTTAGTTGGGGGGTTGTTAGGCAAGTAGAGAGAAATATCATGCTCCATAGTTTAAACGTTGGTCATAATAATATAAAGATTAACATGTTAGAATTTGCTGACGACACTTTATTTTTATGTAAACCTCTCCTTGAAAATATTATGGTCATTAAAAGCGTGTTTAGATGTTTCGAATTGGCGTCCGGGTTGAAAGTTAATTTTCTTAAAACTAAGATAATTGGGTTGGGTATACATCACTCTCAGTTGCTTAGTTTGCTAAAATACTGAAACTGCAGTACCATGTTTGTACCCTTTATTTATCTTGATCTGCCAGTAGGAGGTAATCAAAGAAGAAGATTCTCTGAAACGATATGTTATCAAAAGTAAAAAAGAGATTAGTCAAATGGAAAGGAAAACACATTTCTTTAGTTGGAAGAGTTACTCTGATAAGTTATGTGTTATCTGTTATTCCCTTGTACTATTTATCCTTATTTAAAATGTCAATTTTTGTCTCAAAAGAAATAAATAGGATACAAAGAGATTTTTTGTGGGGTTTGGGGCATCAAGGTAGGAAAATTGCATGGGTTAGTTGGGACATAAATTTTAATCCTAAAAAAGATGGTGGCCTTGGTATTAAAGACTTGCTCTTATTTAATAAAGCGTTGTTAGGAAAGTGGGTCTAGAGATTAGGTACAGAGGAAAGAGGTATTTGGACGAATATTGTAAAATCCAAGTATGGTTCCTCGCGTTCTTTAGAGATTATGTAGACATTTTTTATGTGTGCTCAATATTTATTAATTTTTGTTGTTGATAAAAAAAGAGACTTAAGTATATTTTTTTTTATGTGTGAATTTGGATATCTTAAATAATTCATTATTATATATTTTTTTTCTCATTAAAAAAAGACATACACAATATGGATATGACTTGAAATCGTAGTAGGTAGAGATAGAAATCCAAAATGAAACAATATTTTGAAAATTTAAAAATTTGAGCTAAAGCTCTCTTTTACAAATTTATATAATGGGTTTCTTGATTAGCTATGATTATAAATATACCTACAAAGTTTCTCGATAATTGGTTTGATGATTTGCAAAGTTTGAAGTAAGTTTGTAGGTTAGGTGTTAGACAAGTTGGTTTTGACTACTTTCTGTATAAGGGTTAGGACACCCCTGAAATGTCTGTATAAAGATTGGGACACCTCTAAATTATTAATTATTTATAACTTATATATAAGTTAATTTCAATATATAAGTTAATCCTGAAATATTTTTTTCTAACCATAATTTAAAAAATTCTCCAAACAAACCCTAAATTAAACATAAGATCCTTGTCGAATTGCACATTTTGTTTAACCATTGACGTTTAATAGTAATCCTTTTAAAAGTAGTGATGAGAAGAGAATATGTGAAATAATCAGCACATCTATTGAAAGGTAGCTTTATGCAAAGTATGAGTGATTGAATGTTATGAAACATTATGTGCCTAGCTATCTATCTAACTAGATACTGCTCCTGTTGTTGCCGTCCTAGTATGATTTGGCTAAAGATGATAATATTCATATATTAATAAATATATAATGCTCCAAAACTCTCATGTCAGATAATGGTGGTCCAACAGATGCCTTATAATAATGCCATACCCAGATGTGACCTTATAAATAAATTATTGCACTCAACAATTTTCTTTCTTTCTTTAATTAAATTTGGCCTTTAGCAATGAATAAATTCAAAAATATTTTTTTTTTATCAGCAATAAAAAATAAATAAATGGGAACCACTTCAGGGGTGGTCCAACCCTTATACATAAATAGCTAGCGCCTTACCAACCTCCTACCAAGGAACACCTTCCTACTTAAATAAGGAACAACCAAAGCTACTCAAGAAAGCATTAAACAACCAGCCTCATACAATCCACTAGGTTCAAAACTCAGTTGGGGTACGTAAAGGAATTACAACAGGACTTTGCAAAAGTCCAAGACCAAACATTTACCTGTACCAGTGCAAATACCTCGAGCGCATCTACCACGCCCCTATCGAAGGTCACCGAGTTCTTATGTCTCCAAATTTCACTCACAACACCAACCCAAATCTACGGAAATGTTCATTTGGTTAAATTGTTTTTTTTATTCTGATGGATGTATTTATCTTTGATTTGTATGTTTATGCTGCTGCTGAAGTGAAGTGACTGTGTACTTTAAGGTCTTTTGTATGAATAGGTTGAATTTGAGGTGTTTGTCCGGGTGTGTTAAGTTCGTCATTTGGATAGGTTGTTTGTTTTGTTAGTCTTATTAGGTTATAGAAAAAAAAAATTAAATCTGTTTTGTATATTGGTTTAGATCACTTATTTATATTTTTTATTTTTTATTATTATAAAAAAATTAAATATCAATTTTTATATAATAAAAATCTAAAAATTATTCATTACTTAATCATAAAAGTTTTCACAAAGCAATGCATAAACATCTAATTTGAACCACCAGCAGAATAATATTAGGCAAATCTATAAACATGCCACACTTAGGCAAAACTAGCCTAAATTGTATACCTAACTATCTCAAAAAATAACTTAATATTATTTAAAGAGTCCTATAATTAGCATGCACCATACAATATATCATTTCAAATATATATATATATATATATATATATATATATATATTTTAATCAGCAATTTCAAATATATAGATATTTATTCCAAAATAGAAGGAAAGAAAGAATAGACCATCCATTTTCGATAGTACTTCTTCAACATGATGAAAGAGAAAAAAAAAACAATAATATACTATGCTCAAGAAACAATACTCACTATAGAAAATTATAAAGTAGAAATCAATTTTAGAGATAAAAATAGTTAGTTACGTGACTAAATTAGAGATTATTTTAAAGACTAAAACTTTTTTGGTTTCTAAATTAGTTTCTATTATTGTTAAATAGTTTCTAAATTGGTATCCAATTATCTATCAATGTTTTAACTATTAATTATTTAGATTCTAAATTTGATAACAAAAGCCTTGGTAACTAATTAGATACCAATTTAAAAATCATTTAACTAATATAGAAACTAATTTAGAAATCAAAAGTTTTTTTAATTTCTAAAATGATTTTTAATTTAGTCACTATAACAACTAATTAATTTTGATCTCTAAAATTGGTTTCTATTTCATGATTTTTTTAGTGAATATACATTACAACTATGAACCAATTATAAAAAAAAAAAAAAAAATTGATTTTAATAAATGATAGTATTAACCGTGTACAAAAAAAAAAGTTCCAAAACACATATAGTGATAACCTCAAAACTCTCCAAAATTCCTATAGTTATCTCTAGACACTCCAACTACAAATCTTAACCAAAAATATACACTCATTTCCATAAATTGAAACTATTCATAAAGAATCATTTCATTAGTATAATAGACTTCAAGCTAGTCTGTTCTTAGAATTCTTCGTTTTTGTTAACATATGGATTTTGGTCTAGTCCCCCATACTTTTGTATTTTCCTTTTTTTTAATAAACTTTTTTTCATGTGATGACAGATGATTATTGTTACTTGAAGTGTCAGCCTAGCTGAAATGTCAAGTTGCATAATGATGCCTAACATGAAAACTTTTTTATAAAAAAAAACTATATTCTCAACATAAATATATTGGCTAAGTAAATTATCTTAAACACCTCAAACCACAACATTAACGCAATTATATAAGAAAATCTACTAGATTTCCACAATCAGTTTAACATTTTATCATCTGCACATAATTGATACTAGGAGCATTATCACAACCTGCATAAAAACATAGGAACTAAAACATTTTTTTTATCAGCATATGAACTAAAATATGCATAATTAAAAAAAAAAAAAACATGTGATAGGACCAGTTCCATCACATCTTCCTGTCCAATCTCAAGGGAGAAGATGATACAACACCAAAATTATACAGGTAGAGCAGAATCTTGAGAACCTTTATGAAGACATTTCTCAAACCCCTCTAAACCAGAAAATGTACCCCACTTGCTTGCACTAAATACTCAAAAATTTAAGATTTACTTAACTAATTAATTTCAGACTTTTTAAAAGATAAAGATACCATTTAGGATATAATTAGAAAGGTTGTATTTGGTATTTATGATTTATCCACATCCACACCTTTATTTGTGCCACTCTAAAAAATTTCTTCCTATAAAAAAAATGTTTATAAGTCTTTTTCACTTAGATGGATTTTTTAATAAGTTCTCATTTAAGTATGGGTTTGTTCAACATTTAGAAGCTTTTTTTTGGATACAAACATTTTTCAATCCTTATAATCATGAATCATGTTTTGAATACACCCTACACAAAAAATGGTCCAAAGGACTCCAAAAACATTCATCACAATATATATACTTAGATTAGATTCATTTGTATGAAGTGTATATCATTAAAGTCGGGTGGAGATTGAAGTCAGCCAAAATTTGATCTTTTCGGTTTATCCAATAAAGGTGAAATTAAATTAATAAATTGATTTGGATTACTTAATTTGTTTCCATTTTAAATTCGACCAAATTATAATTAATTCATAAATTCTCAAAATTATTTATTTTTAACATCCGTATGTAATTACATACAAAATAAAATTTGGAGTGAATGGGATTCGAAGCCGAAGTTTCATTAGATAACTCAAAGAAAATTTAACAACTACACCAAACAAATGCTTTAGTATGATTATGATTTTTATTATACTTATTAATATTAATAATATGAATATAATATTAATAATATAAATATAATATTAATATTAATAATATGAATATAATATTAATAATATGAATATAATATTAATAATATTAATAATATGAATATAATTTATTTTATTATTATTAATAATAATTATATTAATATGTATAAATTATGTTAATGATAATAAGTATAATAAAAATGATAATATAACCAAAGAACTTGTCTAGTCTAGTGGTTAACTCTTCCCTATGTACTTGGGTTCAAATTATCACAATTGGTGTGATTAAGAAGGAGTAAGAAAAATATGAAAAGTAGATTTTGTTGAGAATTTTTTTTATAAAGATTGGAATAATCTTAAGTGTTACATTTAATTTATTTAGTTTTTGCTAATAAAAAAAATATTTTGAACTTTATGTTTTATTTTTTAATTCTATTTTTTACATTTTATTTTTTTATTTTTATGATTTTATCTACTATTAGGTGTATTTCCTCTTTTTTGTTATGCAATTCTTTTATTGGATAAAAGATTAATTGGACAAGTTAAGCAATAATATAGAAAAAAAAAACTAAAATATTTTTACTTTACAATAGTACAAAATAAAAAAACTACATAAAAATACCATAATGTTACAAACTTAAAAAATGTTTTTAAAAATAATAAATGAGTTAAACCAATTCAGACCAATAACATATTCTGTTCAGATCAAATTTTATATTAAACTCCAACAATAAAACCTAATAATAACTTTACAACACATGAATTTCTAATACTCAATTGCTCAATCAATTAACTTTAAAGATTGAGACCAAAAAATGGACATGTAATTATGTTCATTTATTAGATAGAAAAAAGTTTAGTTAAATCAGTTAAATATATAGTATGTATAAAGGATTGTAGTTATCTGCTGCAATGGTTACTATTAATTTATTAGAGGAAGTGGGAGTGGTGGAAAGGATGGGTTTTGTAAAAGAACGAGATAGTTCTAAAATGGGTGGTTTTAATTTAATTAAATTAATTTTTTATTTATAAAAAATATATATATATATATATTATGTATATTTGATATATGTTTAATTCTTGCATAAAAACAAATATCCATTCATAATCAAACTGGTAATTTACTAGCATGAAATGGTATAGGTGAATCCAATTAATAGTTTCATAACTCACACCACATTTTTTTATATATATAACTTTTCTATATCCAATGTTATGTTAGATTTCTGTCCTACATAGCAGCATTTTATTATTGAGGTACTGAATTACTTTGGAGGACAAATTTTAAATGTAATATTAAATGTTTCACTTTCACCATATGCATACTTGATCAGTATGAGTATGATCCAAATAAATTAAATAATGAAATTTTCTAGGTCTTTCGCATAAAAGGAAATTATAAAGACTTGTTTAGAAGATGCATAACTTTACAAGTTAAAATTGATTTATATATATTGAGTGTGATATTTTCTTATAATTATAAACAAAATACTGACATAATATGAATTTTCAACTCTAGTTATCAAATGTGTCTGTGACTCCAAATCGATCAATTATTGAAATTCGAGATAGAGTATTAAAAAATTTAAATATTAATTATCTTTTTTTTTTAAATAATTATTATATTAATGAAATTAAATATGATTTTTTATTAATATTTAAAATAATTTATATTACTAATAAAATTTATAAAATGATTTTAAATTGATATTAAACATTAAATATTAAGATTTTAGTTATTAATTATTTTAAATTAATTTAATTAAAAAATAATTTAAAATATTGATAATTAATGTTAAACACTAATTTAAAAACTATTTTATATTTTTTTATTAATAATAAAAGTTACTTTAAATATGTTTAATTTTTATTTATAAAATAGTATTTAATTTAATTAATTAGTTTTTTTTCTAAATGAATTAATATTTAATAATTTTTTATAGTAAAATAATTTGTATACTATAATTCTACATTCAAGAAAAGAAAAAAAAAAGGAAAGAAGTGAATGATGAAAAAAAAAACAGAAAAAATGAACTATGTAAAAAAAAAGTTAGGATAGGATTATCCCTTTGGAATAAATAGGAGATAAAAGTCTGAATGAAATTGAAGCAGGTAGCAAAACATGAGAGTGTAGTTACACATAATTTTGACATGAAACATATGTTGTGTTGGTAAGACTTTGATTGCGTGTTGGAAAGTGTTGCTGCTCAGATTTTCAATGCAAGAGAGAGAGAGTGTTGAGATCTCAGATGCCAATATAACATACATCAACATCACTCACTAATTTACCATACATTATAAATCAATAATAATAATAATAATAATAATAATAATAAGTGTGAAAAGTTGCCTATTGTACGTGGCACCAAATCAAAGGATGAAATCTAAGATAACAAATTTGACTTTCTAACTTTTTTACTTGGGAATATTCTCATACTAACACACCACATCAACAAAAGGGGCTTATGTGCACCACATAATATTATATTTCCATAAAAATCACTAAAAGGTGATGATGCTTTTAAAATTTGGTCTTCCCAATAACCTTATTATAAGACTCACCATTTTATTCTTTCACGTAATAAATTATAATTATTATGTATAACATAATAATTAACTATTGTTTAACTAATCCATTATGGATACTTTATATCCAAGACCACTTCAAAATACCTCATTTATCATGTCATAATTTTGAGAGAGAGTGCCTATTCTTTGGTTTGAAACTATAATTTTATTTTGATCTTGAGAAACTTGTGTGAATCATGGCATTGTCCTTTGGGACTTGAGAGACAGACGAAGAAGGTATTTAGACAAAATTAGATACATGCACATGCACTTGTATTACTCACATGTTTAAGAAAATAAATTTTTGTGGAGACAAACTTCTCAATATGAGTATTAATTGACTTATTCTTTGACTTTTGAGTTTACCTACTAGTTATATTTATAAACAAATTTGATATGTTTGAATTTAAATTTTTTTATTAAAAAAATAATAATTTTAAAATATTTTAAGGATATTTCATATCTACTACAAAAGATGAAAGATCATACCCAACCTTCATAAAACACATAATATTTTGACATTTCAGTAAAAAAATAAAAATCCAATCAAATTTTTGGTATAAAAAATATTCTTTTAATTAATAAAAATCAACTCCGACTAACAGATTTTCCTACAACAGGTAACTAACAATTGCATTTGATAAAAACAAAAATATGTTACACTTATTAGAGTGCATTCATTAGAAAAAAAAATTTATCAATAAAAAATAAATAAAATAAAATATTTTAAGAGTATCTCAATCCTTATCCAGACACTTGGTATCTCAACCTATAAAAAAAAAGTGGTCATAAACAAACCACAAAATAATCATCCCTTACAAAAATAACAGAATATACACTATTAAAATATCTCCAAAATATAGCCTAACCTTAAAAAACAAAGTACTTGTACAACATTGTTGTTACATGTGCATACTCAACAAAGAAAAACCAGAGAAAAAATAATGTATATTATAGATTCACTACACATACTCTCTGTGGTATTACAAATTTACTGTATCTATTATTTGTAACCCTGTTAACTAAAATCTTTTGATTTCCTATAATTACAGTGACTTGGAGCGATTAAATTTTCCTTCTCTCAAGCTATACATGACTGTGAACTTGTGTTCATCTTCTTCTTATTAGGTTAAATCTCTTCCTAGGTGATCCATATTGGAAATCCACCATAACAAAATATTTTATATGACTCCCCTCATAGCTGAGATGTCTGCACATTCAAGAAATTATTTCCCAGTTCTTTCAAGCATTACTGAAACTGTGTTGAGAAAAAAATGTAAAAACTTATACAACACTATGCATAAAGTCAAACACAAGAAAATTCTCTAAGAATCAATACCCCTCAACTTAACACCCAAAAAAATCAGAATATTAAGACTCTTTTCCAAATTAGTGAACAAAGTACAATCATACAAATAAACATTGTTCTTTAATTAACCTTATATTTTAATATTTTTCGGACGGTTAATATAATGATGTTTGGGGGGCAATTTGGGTTGGAATTGTGAGTGAAATGTGGAAGCATAGGAACTCGGTCGTCTTTAATAGAGGAGTGGCGGATGTGTTAGAAGTTTTTGCCTCAGCACAAGTAAAGGTGTGGTCTTGGATTGCTGCAAAGTCCCGCGAAGTTTATTTTTCCTATCCCTGTTGGGTTCTGGATCCTTTGGCCGGTATACAGCTAATTCAGTAAAGCTAGTTAGCGCTTGGTTTGGTTGATCTTTTGATCGGCGGTTTTGGGTGTCGAGTTAGGAGTTAAATTGTATGTGTGTTTGTAAAAGGGTTGGACCACCCCAAAGTGGTTCCCATTTAATGATTTTTTATTGCTGATAAAAAAAAACCAACAAGAATATGTGATATATATTATACTATTTTTAGGTAGTTTTTTATTGACTATGTTATATTTATGTTATAAAATAAAAATATTTTAAAATGGGCTGAGTGATTATCGATTATTTATATTTAGGATTGTATAAATTGAAAATAATTTTCTATTGCACATATTTATACATAATATTTGGTTTTATAAGTAAGTTAGAATATTCTTAATATTATATATGTTATTTTGTTGTCGATAAAAAATACTTTAATTTTTGTTCCTACTTTGTTGAAGAGTAAAAGTGATTTTTCCATGGACATATAAATAAGTGGATAGAAAGTTATGTTATATGTGGAAAGCTCCCTAACTCCATGTGAATATTGTGGTTGAAGATTGAATTTGTAAAATGGTATATATAGTTAGGTGTGTGGTTGAAATTGAAGGATGAAAATTAGGTAAGGAAAGTGTGAGGGAACACAGGAGAGTGCGTATGAACCGCCGACCACCTGATTATCCAATCACTCTTACTTTATTCCCATTTTATGCCATCAAATACAAAAAAATCTCAATGCGTGATTCACATGTCATGCACTTTCCAAATATGCCCTCTCTCTCTATCACATAACTTTACTCAAATTTTTCACTTCCTACCTTACTTATATCATTTTTCATCCAATAAGGTTTTATAGTGTTTCGATTTTAAGTTTGTTTAGAAAATATTATTAGTGTGAATTATTATATTTGAGATATTTATTGTTTTAAATTTTTTTTTTTTTAAAAAAAATGTAAGAAAAGCGATATGAAATCATTAAACATATCGAAATTAACTCAAAACAATAAGAGAACAATATAAAATATAGAATAAATAAATAATTTAATTATATTTTACATTTATAACTTTTTAAGGTAATTTCATAATAATTGAACTCGATTTATTTTTTATAAGTTAAGTTGGTGTAGCATACTTATAAAGGTTTTTTAATTAGAAATATTTTACAACAATATTAAACTTTAATACAGAGACAAATTTAAAAAATCGGAATAATGAAAGAGAGTGCCAATTAAGAAAATCAATTATTCATAGAACAAGAAAAAAAATATTGAAACTTGAGAATGTCTAATTAAATATTATATATATATATATATATATATATATATATATATATTCCATATGTAATATTATTAATAAAGTTAGTTTTAACATCCAAAATTTTATTCTTATTCTATGTCACTTTTTTTCCCTCTTTTATTTACTCATTGCACCTTTTTTTTTCTCGTTCTATTTATTTTTTTTGTCTTCTATAGCAAGAAATGTAAATTTATTGTTATTGTTATTCTTTTTGGTTTTGAAGCACTTTAACATGTGGCATGTGATTAATTGAATATCTTCCATAAAATTGATGTTCTTGAAGGGAAGTTCTTTTCCAAGTATAAACCAATACATTGAACGGCATCTTCCATAGTGTTAGTTTCCTTATAGAATTATTTCTGACATAAATACTCTTTGATTTTACTATTATTGTGTTTATACAATAAAATGCATGTACATTATACTTTTCAAAATCGAATCACATTGCCCTTTGTCTTATTGAAAACTTAATTATTAGTTCCAGTAGTAAGAATCCATTTACTAATGATGAAAAAAATAGTAAAAGTTAGTGCAAAAATAGGTTTGAATTGATATTTTAAAATTAAACATAAATATTTTTTAAAAATAATGCATGAAACACATCGTTAACAAGATTTATAAATAGGTTTTAGATATTATTCTACTATTTTATTTCTTATAATTTTATAGCATATTAATTCACCATTTTCTTGTTTATTCTATAAATTGATTTTTTTGTTAATTATCGTTTTTAGAGTTCTATTAAAATATAAATCCATAATCATGGTGCTTTTTTTTATCAGCACCATGTATTATGGTGTATTTGATATGTTTACCAAAAGTGTATATTTTATTTAGACTTAATATTAAAAGTTGTGAAGTTATATTTTCTTACTATTATTTTAAAAATACACAAGGGTTGACAGCAAAATGGACAATTTTGTCTTTAACACACCCCATGAAGGTGTTGGAGGAGACCATCGGGTGCAAAACAAAATAACCTTTAGATAGCATGTGTTCAGATCCGGGCAATTTCTTCCTGCACCATATCAATTTTGACCTGGACCCTATCATTTTTACAAAATTCTAAAACTACCTTTATTCCAGATTTGAAAAATAGTAAATAAAATTCAAAAATAAAAAAATACATTCTGGATAAAAGAATCCAGAACACAAAATTAAAAATGTATTTTGAATAAAAATTACAGAAATTCAAAAATGTGTTCTGGATATTAAAATCCGAAATATTTTCGGATAAAAGGTTCTAGAAGTGAATTTTATTTACACCCTCCTTTTGTGTAAGGTTATTTTTGTCATTTATGAAGGGTATTTTTGTCATTTTCGATAGTGGATTGGGTGCATGTTGTAATTGAAATGGTGCAGGGAGAAATTGCCTCAGACCCGTTATTGAGAGTCGAAGCCTAGCTACTTATAGGGAGTTTCTCTCTGTACCCTTGTTTTCAAACATGCACCCCATATGATGTTGAAATGATAAAACTATCTCAATGGATAATGTATCTTCCCGATTTAAAAATAAATTTCAAAATATGAAATTCAAAATATATTTTTTATTTTGTATTACAGAAGATATATTTCAAAAATAAAAAATAAAAAATATATTTCAAAATATACATTCTAAAATACAAATTATGTATTTTGGATTTGAAATACAAAATAAAAAATACATTTGAAAACATATATTATGAAATATAAATTTTATATTCGTAAAGTACATGAATATAAATTTTATATTTCAAAATGTTTGTTTTGAAATACAAAATAAAGAATTATATTTTAAATTATACATTCCTTTGTATTTTGAACTACATATTATGAAATACAAATATATTATTTTTAATGTTCTGGAATGTCATTGAATTCCATAATCCAAAACAGAAACTACAAAAATAAAACTTACTGATAATTTATTTTCAAAAGGGTGTATTTTAAATTTTAATTTTTTTTGCGGTGCAATTTGAAAGTATTGGGGTGCAGAGTGCAATACCCCTACTTAGATGGGTATTATTTTTCTCAAATAATATGAAACCCAACCAATATTTTGTGATGGTCAGCACAATTATTCTTCCTTTGTGTGTATACTAATTGTTTTTGAAACATATTTATTACAGTAATTATATAATTTGTATAAAAAACAATGTTGCGGTTTATATATTAATTTCATCAAGAGTAGAGTATGGGACTTTGGATGAGCTTTTTTCAAGGGCAGTTTCTTCCTGCACCCCTACATTTTTCTTCCTGCACCCACAATGTTATGCAAAGACTAAGTTGTCCCTATTATTCTTTAAAAACCCTAAAATGCACTTGAACTGTATTTATTTTTTGCATTACGGATTATGGAATCCGGAAAAATTTCGAATTGGCACTTCCGGTAAAATTTCGGATCCACCAATCCGTAATTCAAAATATGCATCATTCAAAAAAAGCATTTTGGATCCATCAATCCGTAACAGAAATATGCATTCTGGATTCCAAAATCCGTAATTTAAAAAAAAAGCATTCCAGATCCATGAATCCGTAATAGAATTAGACTTCTGGATTCAACAATCCGAAAATCAATAATTTATGCAAAAATTGCTTCCAGAGCACCCCCTCATCCGGAAAAAAAAAATATTGAGTTCCGGATTGCTGAATCCGTAGCACACTCCCAGATTCATATTTCCGGTAACCACGGTGTCCTTGTTCAAATAAAATATTAAGGCCAATTTTGGGATTTAGAAAATTGTGGGGGTGCAGGAAGAAAAATGTAGGGGTGCAGGAAGAAGAAGCCTTTTTCAAGACATCTCTGATGTTTCTTCCTGTACCCTATCAAAATTAGAGTTTGCACCTCATCAATTTTCAAAAAGTGTTTTATCCTTCTTTTGAATGACTTCTGGGTTATCTTTTTTTGGAAGTTTTTTTTCAAAACATACTTTCCAGAATTCATGAAATGTATACTGGAAAACATTTTCCAAAAAAACATTTTTTAAACAAAAGTTACAAAATAAACTTTCCATAATATATATAATAAGTTCCAGAATGTGTTTTTCAAAATATGTTTTAGTAATAACTTTTTGAAAAAAAGACTTAGATGGATCATTTGATAATTTAGTATCTAAGTCCTAAGAAAAAATAATAATATACAGTCACTTTTAATGCCACAAGATTTAGGTTGATCAGGACTATACAATGTTATAACCTATAAGTCAAGAGTCCAAAATAAAGATTATTACCAAAGTATTATTTGGAAACTGAATAATATAAGAAAAATGGGATTCTACATGAAGCATCACAGATTGTGAAGTTCTTCACTTGGTAAAATTAACAACTATTATTGTATCCAACTCAATACAAAGTACAATAAAGTTTCATCAAAATATATTCAAAACCATCTAGAGTGTGGCTTATTCTGACTTGTAGAGAATAGTATTCTGGTTTATCTCCTCAGGGTATGCAGAATATACTCCGCATAAAGATCCCTGCAACAAATCAGAGACAAGATATAACAGTGAAGTGAAATGATGTAGATTGCACTACAGTATTTGTGTTACATGAATAAATGAGATGAATGACTAATACAAGAATGGAGAAACATGGTTGAGTTACTGATCTGAGGTATACAATATTTTGTTATTGGAATATGATAATCTTATTGACCATGAATTATGTATCAAAACCAACTTTAACTAGATATTAGAGTTCAAAAAATCAAACTAGGTGCTCCAAAGATACTGACATTGAGAATTGGATGGCTTCAACAGCAGTAGATGCAGGTAAAAACTCATTAACTGCTACCTCCTTGTTCTCATTCTTCTTGTCTAATCAATATGTTAAGAAATGCACTCAATTTTTTTATGAAAACGTAAATTGAGCTTAAAGAAAGCTAAGGGTGTTTAATTGCACATCTATTTCAGGTTTTCATTTTCTGTTTTCACCTTTCAATTTCAAAAGGCCTCATTCCTTTCAGTCTATTTCTTGGTTTCAAAGATTTATGAAGGAAACACAGAAGAGAACTGTGTTATTACTATTTAAAAAGTGAAAACATGAAGTAAAGGTACAAGTAACTTTCCCTTGGTTATCAAGTTCTTGGAATAAGATTTTTTAAGGATACAATCTTCAAAGAAGCGTCGAATCTCGGAGAGGCGATGAGGTGGAAGTTCTTTGAAGTCAGTATAGTGTTTATACTCAGGATCATCAGCACAGACTGCAATAATTTTATCATCCTTCTCTCCCTGTGTTAATTGGACAAAACTGTTATTGTTCAAAATGGTTGGAACAAAATAGCCACTGATATATCAACTAAAAGGCCAAAAAAATATACCTGATCAATCATAGGCATGAGTCCAATGGCCCTGGCTCTTAGGAAACAACCAGGAAGAATTGGCTCCTACCATATCAGTAATTCAGTAAGTTTACCATTGTTGGTATATAGAACTCAAACATTCTCATCAAACTAAGTACTATACTTAACAACATAGTATGGCTAAAGCAGCAATTGAGTTTATGTGACATCTTTTGAATGGATGTAAAAAATTGAAAAGGGAGGATTCAAAGTTGATGAATATAGAACCATGGCATATTTTAGTTTTATTATACATTAAGCCCTCTTGTATATGTTGAATGAGTTTAAAAAGGTAAGAATTTACCTGCATGAGAACCAAGACATCAATTGGATCATTGTCTTCACATAGAGTTCTTGGGATGAAACCGTAATTATGAGGATAAACAACTGATGAATACAATATCCGATCAACCTGATAATTGTTTAGATGGTAAGAAGAATATAAAGATAGACGAGAAATGGAATGCAGAATTCAGATTTTGGAAGGTTCAAGACTCTAGAATCCACAAGACTAGCGGGAAAAAAATGCTCATAAAAATATCATCTTGAGATTTCTCTGTAAAATCTTTTTCAGATCATAGCACTAGATACTCCCATTTCAAAGCCAAAAAGAAATTGGTCCATACCTTAATTAATCCAGTTTTTTTGTCAAGTTCGTATTTGACCTTGCTTCCTTTAGAGATCTCAACAACCTACAAATAGAAATAAAGCTAGTAAGCATTGAACAAACATCAACAGCATACATTGTAGGAAATTTATAGTTAAAAATGGAATTACAGTTTTTCATGAATATTGTTATTAGGAAAGATAAACTAATGGAAATTTAGAAAATGTCATAATGTAGAAATAGAAAAATCTTTTTAAGAGTGTAAGGGTGTTAAGAGTTACACGAATATGCCACTCATCAAGTTCAAAAATCTATACCAACCAGTGTTATTTGACAAGTGATATATGATTCATATACTTCTTGCATGACAGATTTGTATTGTTTTAGGAAATTGCAGACCAAAAGGTAACAAGCTATTTGCTAAAACTTAAGGAAGTATTTGGACTTGCAATTTTAATTCTAAATTCATGTCTATTTTGTGCTTCTCCTTTGTAAAAGATTGGTTTGTAGTTGATTTTGCACCTACTTTTAAACTTCAATAAAGGTTGCATCCACTGTGCAACCACAAATATAGTATTAATACCTGCAAGTGTGGTAGATTTAGGAAAACTGGATTAAATTTGAATTGAATGCAGAAGGAAATGGCCCAGTACATTGGTTACACTCAAGAATTTATGTAAAATAAATGGCATAATTGTGGACATTCTTTTCAGTATCAGAACTTACACAATTGAAAATCATAGGTGCCCCAGGTCCTGCAAATGAAGAACATTAAAAAACTCTTTTTTTGTGGGGTGATACCAAACCAATCCTTGTTTTAGCATAAGCATTTGGCCTAGCCAAAAGATTACTCAGCAACATGATTTGAGAGATCTAATGTTAAATTAAATGGCAAGGAAGCAACACAGTGAACAAGATACCAATTTCAAGATCATGCCAAGGGTGAGCAGCAACTGATCTCCTAGACAGAGATGAAAGAATCCTTTCATTTAAGCGAGGAGTTGGACGATTTTCACGAACTTCTTCACCATTCTCCTCAGTACTCATCTTCAAAGACTAATCATAGCAAAGTCATGATCATATACATTGTTAACAATATTCCACTAAAAGTTGATCCATTTCATCAAATGTTAGAAATCTACCAAACATCAACAATAAGTGGTAATAGAGACAAAAAAAATCTGCATATTTCATTACAAACATGAATCTACCCTAAAAAGCCATGACATGAAACTAAAAAGGAATCATGATAACTTGATGCACGATTAACACAATAAAATGATATATTATAAGGCTTGGAAGAAAGGAAGTAACATACCTTGAACAACAGTTTATGCAAATATTATTGAAAGAAGGTAAAGGGTGAAGCAAAAGAGATCTGAGAAAGAAAAGAATTTGTTGTGTGTATCTATAGAGGTGAAGGGAAGAACATGGTGAGTCAATTATTTACTCACCTCGTGTTTGAAAGTGAGACAAGCATGCTTACCATTCCACCTGTTCTTTGGAACTTTCAAAAGAACATTTCTAGCCAATAAAAAATCAAAACAAAAAAACAAGTAGTTTCATTTTTATTAATTTCCTCCTCTATTTTTAATGATGTCCGAAGAGAAATAATTAAATAAATATTAAAATTACGTTAAAATGTAAAAGTCTTTTATTTTTTCTTAAAGTAAGTTATCATCTTTATTTGAAATATAAATATTATTTATTATGTTATTGAAAACATTTCGTAGCAATCTTTATGTACTAGTAAGTTATATTCATTTTTTTTTTGTTATAGTTTGGAAAAAAACTGGTTATGAAAGCATTATAAAAGGATGAAAACCATTTTAACTCCACCCATCATTTCTAGCAAGCTTTTCTCTTTTAATTTTAATATAATACCAAATCAATCAAATAGAGACATGGACTTTGTCAAAATTTCTGCAACACGTTGTTTGTACCATCAAGCAACATCTTGAACTGTGTTTATTTTAAGTATAAAAAAAATAATTTGTTAACGCAAATTTGAAATAAAAATATATCTATTTGATGACAATAATAACTATAACTAATACTTGTTAAAGGATAATTTAATAAATTATCCGAAAGGTAAAAAATCCTTGACTTAGTCATAGATATCCGTATTTAGAGAGAACTTTCAAAAGTTTTAGTTTTGTTTCCATGTTAACAAACAAGTTTGGAATTTTTTAATTTAATTATTAAAATATGAACTTTAAACTTAACTATATGATATTATATAGTATAAATGGTTTCATATTTTGATAGGTTTAATAAACTTTTATCAAAATATACTGTAAATTATTCTGATAATATATTAATAAATAAATTTTAAATTTAACTCAATTTTTAAATATTATGAAACAACTACAAACCAATCACAGAATTTACATTTATTGGAAAATTGAAAACATTTATTGGAACTACAAAACAAATAACAAAGGTATGAAAATTAAAAGACATTGACTGGTGGGTGATGACTTAATCATCTGAAAATGTTATGGAAGTTTGGTGAAGCTGCTGCTACCATGATGAAGGAATGTTGACTCAATCACTCTTCTTTTCATTCACTAACTTTGGTATTATGCTTATTTGCTGCATAAGTCAGCTTCCATTTATTCCTGCAACCCAAAGAATACTTTGATGCTTGTGTTGTTGCTATCTACATTCCTATATATATATATACACATGAATCCATTTTATCAATTTTTACGCTCAATAAACTAAAATGATTAATGTTCCTGCTTTGTCAGGAATGGTATCATTGTTTCTACTAAGTGTTGGTATTTCTATTAGGGATCTTGGTTTTTGGTTGCAATATTAAGAAAAGTACTTATAAAAAATATTCTATATTTAAAAATATTTACATTGATATAATGTTGTCAACCTATTTATAGGAAGGAGTTTAGTTTTTTACACCTATAAATCTATATTAACACAATTTTTAGTAGTTAATGTTCTCACATTTTATATGAAATTACTTTTAATCTTAGTTTAATTTGTCGTTAATGTGTTTAGTGGTCGAGGGGTCTTAACCACATGCAATATAACTTACATGATTAAAGAGGTATCATAGTTCAATTAAAATATTCAATATAATAAGAACTTGTCTATATCATTGTATTTCTTTGACTTGGACTCGCATAGATACTTAGTCAAATTGTTCTTATTTTTTACCGTCAACCACTTCCCCTCCACATCCTCCATCACCACCACCCCCTTATTCTTAACCCTCCATATCCGTTTGTTTGTTTTCCCCTCTCTTGATCCATTTTCTCACTCATTTCGCTCATAGACTAACGCGCCTCCCTTTTTGTTTACTAAGCACTCTCTTTCTCATAGACTAACCTCTCTCACTTGCAGCAACGCTCTTTTATCTGGTACGTTTTTTTTTCGTACTATTCTTTTTTTTTCTTTAATAGTTCTGTTATAAGTTTGATTAAATTGTTGTCTTCGTGTATTTTATGGTGTTATTTGTGTCTGCACAATAATATCAATATTGTCATTGTACAATACCAAAGACATGCATAAATGAATAAAAAAGAAAAGTAAATTCATACATTGCATTTTCATCTTCTACTTTATAATTGAAAAACAACACTTACTGGTTGGTTTGGTGGTTCTTGAAGGAAACTACGACTTCTCATATTTTGGATTTTGCATATGAAAATAGAAAACAAAAAAGATGTTTGATGGGATAAAAGTGAAGATGAAAAGAAAATGTTTAGTTTTGAATTTAAAATTTTTTGAATTTAAATTTTTTTGAATTTAATTTTTTTTGAATTTAATTTTGTTTTAATTTAATTTTTTTTAATTTAAAATTTTTTTAATTTAAAATGAATAAGTAGTATTTTTAAATAATTAAATATTTTTTATACTTATAAATACTTATTGACTTTGAAAATTTACACAAGTCCTTTCTCTGCAATTTTATGGCGGAAAAAAACAATGTCTTCTACGACCTCAATTGTGTTGTGGGCACAATCCTCACCGTCACCAGCGGAGCCGTTGGAGGGAGTGAGGGTTCAGAAGAATATCGCGGTCTCAAAGAATTTGGAAATCCAAAAATATCAAACTAATGAAAGCGCGATGAATAGAACAAAAATTGCAGTACAATATCTGAAGACAATTTTTGAAGATGATAGTGATGCGAAGAAATTTTTTGAAGATGATAGTGATGCGTCTGAGCAATCATGTTCTTAGTCTCCTCTTAATTATGTTGTTGAGGATCTTTATTACGACAATGATGAAGAAAGCGCTAGCATTGACTACTGCATTAGAGAACGTCATAAATCTCATAGTTGTTGTCGTCAATGCTAGCGCTTTCTTCATAATATTTGTACCGCATTTTTTATTTTTATCATTTATATATAATTATGTTTAAAATTAAAATTCAATAAACGATATCATTATTCACACACTTATATTATCAGTATAAATTTACAGTTCATTTTAATAAATACAAATACATGCAAGAAGACACATAAATTTTATCAAAACATAGTTAACATAGTAGTAATATATGGTAAATTTACCGATTATTCAATTTAGTTTTATTTTAATTAAATATAAATTTTAATCAAATTAATAATTTTACAATGCAGATTGCCACCAATTTAAATAAAAAACATAGTATGGAACACTAATAACATAGTATGGAGCACTAATAACATTTTTGTTACCTTCATTTTTTTATTGATTGAGACAAATGTCAAATAGATGTCAATCTCATTTCTGAAATAATATTTGTCATATAAATAGTATTGTTTCTCCTTCTCTATAAGTTCTTTCTTCCTGCATTCATTGCTCCTCTTTATTTCAAACATTTACTCTTCAAATTTGTGTTTGTCGTTCTAGAGTTGATATTTTATCACTTATATTTTTCATTTTGTTATGTAATCTATTAAAATGTAGAAAAATAATAAAAATTATAAAAATATTTAAAAAATTATAAAAATTAAATATTTATATTTACTTTTAATTAGACAATTTTAAAGTTCTAAATAATTTTTTTAAAATAAGATTATATAATTTTTTAATACTATTTTTTTTGAGAAAATTACAATAAAGAAAACTAAGTTAGTAAATAATAAGATAAACATAGAAAGGTATGGATATATTAACTTCAAGTAAACTTCATATTTGTTAATAATATTAATTATCTGCAAGTAACTTATGTGATATTTCTTTATCTAAATTTTAGGAAAAAAAGATAAAACACCCTAAATATGAAATAGATCTATTTTAAATGCAAATTATAATATTATAAAAAACTTTCTTTAACTTTTCATAAGACTGTTAACAAAAGATGAAAAACGTACTATCAATTTATTCCTAATCTTTATTTTTTTTCCAATTATTTTCTTTCTTTTCTTATTATTTTTTTTAATATATCAGTTTTCCACAAAATCAAGATGTTGTTACAAAATTTACATTAGTTAATTATCATCAAAACAATACACCACAATATCAATTTTCTTACAATCTTTATTTATCTTCTGAACAGTTTTTTATTCCAAAATATATCTTTATTAAATTATTTTGATTATACGATTGTCAAAATAAGTATTTAATTTAATTTTTTACATCTTATAACTAATCTCTTATATATATATATATATATATATATATATATCTTATATTATAATGTATTATAATTTTAAGATATATTCAAAAGTTAATTTTAGTGTTTATAGTTTATTTTTACTATTAAAGTATAATAAGACTAAAATAAAAATAAAAATATGATGTATATCATAACAATAAATGTACAAGTAGTATGAAAAAACTTCTAAAATATTTCTTACATAATAGATAAACTTACAATTTTTTTATGTTTCACTGTTACTTATAATAAAATCACTGTGATTAAATTTTAAATAAAAATGAAATTTGAAAAATGCCGACTTATAAAATTACTTATAATGAAATTTGTATCCAGAAATCCCTCTATGTATTAAACATTCTTGTTAATTTACCCCAACTTTCTTATGAATGATTGGACTTCACAATTATATTTTTCATTTATTTTTTTAAAAGCGTATGTTAATATGTTATTAATCTGTCTACTAATTTTTGTTAGTCCAACATGCATATTGCAACCTTCACTTTGAACCTTATTTTTTCATTAACCCAATTTATGATGT
>Ga0123342_1003468_pt1 | contig 25255 bp, 22 predicted proteins | sample Turbeawhitnodule_FD_89960 | JGI IMG/M metagenome (GOLD analysis project Ga0123342, IMG submission 89960) | Root nodule microbial communities of legume samples collected from Mexico - Turtle bean Mexico white nodule | ecosystem: Host-associated > Plants > Roots > Nodule | place: Mexico: Nepantla... | reverse complement strand
ATATATATACATATATATATATAAAAAATTTTTTTTTAAAAAAACATATATAAAAAAAATATTTATAATTTTTTTTTTCTCTCTCTCATATATATATATATATATATATATATATATATATATATATATATTGTTAACTTTCATTTTGATTATTTTTAAAATTATATATTATGAATTATTTTAATTTAAATTGTTGATTTTAATTATTTTTGTATTTTGTTTTCCAATTTTATCTTTTATAATATTAAAGTATAATAAATTTGATAATTACTTATATTAAATTAAATTCTAAAAATTCTAAAAAATTATAACAAAATATTATTCAAAGTATTCAACTAGAGAATAGTTATGGAATAAATACTTCCAAAATATATTTTTTTTCTATTCTATAATTGGTTTTATATATTTATGACAAAAGATTATACTTGAATAAGCGTCCACTTCACTAATATTTTATTAAGGAATTTAAATTACTTCCTTATTCATTATGGTAGAATAAGATTTTGATTTATCATCATTAATATTAGATGTATTTAAAAATAATTCAGTACCAATAATTATAAAAGAAGAGTTATCAATAGAGATACCTAATAAAAATGTTGATTATGTACAAAAGATTGAATAAATTTCAAAATGATTATATAAAGAGGACATTTTTTTCAAGTACTTCAAAAAGACTCAAATAATACATATATTGTAAGTCTTCTTTAAGGAAAAACTCAATTTTAAATAAATTATGAGTGATGTATTTTATAAATAATTAAGAATGTTCCTTCAAAGATAGGTGTAGTTTTCTCCTTCAATAATAAAAATTGATATAATTTATACTTATCAATGAAAAGTTGAAACAAAGTATCTTGTATCATTTAAAAAATAATTCATTATTGAAAAATCATGATATTACAAAGTAATGTTTTACTTTTTAGAACATATAAATATATGTTTCAATTTGTAATGACATTTGTAAACATGTCATATATTAAGTAAAAAAATATATAATTATTATAAATTTTCAGTGTAATAAAATTATAAAAAGAATATTTAAAAGATTTAGACACACAGAAGAACACTTGTCTTTCTCTGTAGTTATCATAAAAAGAATCATTCATAATAAGTTTTAGATTTCACTAAATATCTGTGAAGAGAACAACCACAATTTTAATATAATTATTTTAGTCATCAAATAAAAATATATAATGCAAAGAAACACGTGCCCTGAAAGAATAAGTTATTAATAAGTTTTCCTTTTAGACCCTCCATTTGTATTGTGGTGACCAAAGCTATTGTTTCTATTTTCTCCAATCAGCTTTTGACACAATATCTGCAATTTTATATTACATAAGTGAAAAGGGTAATGTGAAATACATTTATTACAACATACATATTTTTTCTTTATTTCCACACAAAACTAAATACTAACTCTTTAGGAGAATCTTAAGATTTAAGTATCACATTAAACAGTAGAAGATTAGCAACAATTTTCACAGGATAAAATGTTGTAATTTGACTAGAAAAATATCTGAGATGTTTTCTAGCTACTTGTTTTGGCTCGCTTTACTGGAGCTTGAAGGGAATTCAGATAAATGGCATCCTTCTTATCCAGTCCATCAAACAGATAACTAAAAGGTGGCATTTGGATGTATCTCCCAGTACCAGGAGAAACCTTTAATTTATCATTTTCCCAAACAACTCTTCCTCCTGCAATAGTCACTTCAATTTTTCCCTGGCAAAAGGATTGATGTTGCACTCAGTTCACTAGATTTAACTCTTATATGGACCAGTTTATAGTTAAACATGTACCTTTCCTCTCCTTCCCTCGTACACATTTGTGTCCAGTCTAGAGTGGTGGGACTTTGCACTTATCTCAAAGCTTGAATTTGGATTCAGAATGATAATATCTGCATCAGATCCTGGGAGAATAGCTCCTTTCTTTGGATATATATTGAAGATTCGAGCACTTGAATGATCATACAAAAGAAATCAGTAATTCTTTTAGCTTTTGGCCACTTTACCAAACTGCTTCCAAGAACTGGAAGCTAATATTCACTTTGATTAACTGAAAATATACCATTCTGTGCTTGTTAACCGGACATAATCAGAGGGGGTTATTTGGCCAGACTCCTGTGAGATGCACAAACCATAAGTTCAAGTTAAGAGCTTATCCTCGCCACCATTTTACTCCAACCTAAAAAAAAGTGGATGCTAAGGTGGTGTAATTGATGTCTTACCACCATGATGTCCCATACCAAATGCATTCTTTCTTCAATACCTACAGATTTTGGTTGCAAATTTGCAATGTATATTAGTAAGGAAACATTTCAAATGAACAAGAATGTATTTAGGCCACAAACATCCAGGACTTTCTTGTGATTACCATTGACACCATTAGGAATTTTCCTGAAGTCATCAATTCCACGAGCTTTTTGAGTGGAATTAAAGGCACAATGATCAGTTCCTACCAGCTGCAAATTTGTAAAAGGTAACCTTGGTCAAAAAGAATCTTAGTAAAAGAGTATATAACTGAGTTCAGGGCATATATAATACATAGATCAGGAATAATGAATATGCTAGGATGCATTTTGTAGCCGATACTGCCCTAATTATTTCCTCAAATCTTTAAATGCTTATTGAACTTAAGCCTGAATCATTATATGAAACCTGCAAAACTCCTGTTGAAAGGGCAGCTTGAAGGGCCCTATCATGTCCTCTTTTCCTAATTGGGGGACTCATTACATACCTGAAACGTGAGCACGAATAAGGCTTATGTTCTTACAATTCAAAGCAATATAAGACAGTGAAAAAAACATTGAAACAAGTGAAGGCACTTGCTTTGCTGCAATGTCAAAGTCAGGATGCCAAAGCCAAGACTCATCAAGGGCTAACCCAGAGGCAATAGGTTCTCCAATTACCTTTTGTCCTTCAGCACAAAAACAAATAGTTGACCTTACTATTACGAAAAAACAAGTTATCGGGGAACAATAATACTTAAAATGTCATGCATAGACATATAAAGATCCTTTTGTTCATCTTCATTTGTGACCATTCATCAGAAAACTCTTTTTTCAGGATTGAATGAAGAGAGAGAAACTACACCTGATAAGTACTCCTCCAAATCAGAAAAGTACAGAACAAAGAGATAGGGGTAAAAAGCAGGAAGACAATATTCCCCCTCAATCACACAACACAACAATCAGAATTAAGTCTAGACTCTCAATTAAGTTCAAGTGATTTGAGTTGTCCTGAGTTGAGTTGTCATGAGTTTCTACATTTTATGATAGAGTGGAGATAACAGTAAAATACAATAGTGGAATGGAACTATAAATGGTTCTCAAGTTAGCCAAATTATGGAAGTTAAATGTCTTTTTTTTGCATTTCTCCCCAAAATAATAATCTACTACTCTCCTAACGAATGCATACATGAATAAAAATTGAAACCAGCACTAAGGATTGAAGAACCTGATTTCCGGGCTTTCGCAATTTCTTCCATTGCATCAATGCTCATTACATGAACCACATATAGAGGAGTATTTACAAAATCTGCTAACCGAATGGCACGAGAAGTTGCCTCTCCTTCCACCTATACAGTTCAACAAAGTCCAATGGGGAATGTACTGTGTGATAAATATGAGAAATATAGGAAAAGAAAACAAGTAATCAATATAATCAAATACCAACTATATGTGGTTGATCAAAACAGATAAGAACGGAAAACAACAAATGCCAAACTGCGGTGGTTATCATAAGTATGCCAAATTTTGACACCAGCTTGAAAATTGTATGTTATAGTTTGGTAAGACAATGAAGAAGATAAAATGAAACAAGGCATGCCAATTTTAGCATTCCATTACTCAGTAAATTCATTATTCATCATGAAAGAACAAATCTGAGAATTTACCACTGGAGGCCTTGAAAGAGCATGCCCTTCCGGACCAGTTATTCCAAGTTCTATCATTTTCTCTTGTCCTTCATACACAGCATCTCCATTTTCCGCGTGGACCATGGCTAAGGCACCTAGAGACTTGCATTTTTTAAATCCTTCCAGAAGCAGCTCGTCATTGATCATAAGAATTCCTTTGTATGCCATGAAAAACTTGAAAGAGTTGATACCTGAAATTAAAGAACAAATATGTACTTCTGGGAATAAATTCTTCACCCCTCACCCAGAGGATTACTACTAATCCCTAATCAACCAAATTATCAAAATGGTGCAAGGAAATAATAGATCACAACCTTTCTCCTTGACCATGAGCTCCATTTCTCTTGAAACATTTTCGTCCCATTTGGTAATAACCATATGAAAACCATAATCCATGCAAGACTTCTTTGCCTTCTTTTCATAGTCCTCAAAACCAGCTATCAAACTTCCATTCAGTGGTATTACGAAGTCAATGTGCATTGTTGTCCCACCAGCCAATGCTGCAGCCTGACCACTGAAGAAGTCATCAACCGTTGCAGTAAAACCAACATCGAATTCTAGATGGGTATGAGGATCAATGCCCCCTGGTCAATTAACAAAAAGAGTAATAGAGACTGTCCATGAATTCTAATTTTTATTCTGTTTGGGTACAAGCTAGAAGATTTTTTAGAGATTCTCTAGCAGAAAAAAAAATTATATTTCCTATTTAGAAACTTTAAAAAACGTGTTAACTTGCATTGCATCCAAACATGTCCTTGATCTAACAATAATAGGAGATGATTATAGTTGAATAGGTTGAAACCTGGCATGACATATTTGCCGAGGGCATCTATGACAGTGACGTCATCTCCAACCTAGGAATGAAACCGAATCAGTCATTAGAAAATAGCAAAAAAAAAACAGCTGTTACAAAGCAAATTAAGCATGACTACTGCTAGGGAGTTTCATCAAATACCTCGATGTTAGGATTAACTGAAACAATGACACCATCTTCCACGTAAACATCAGCAATCTGTTGGTGATGAGCGTTCACAACCGTCCCTCCTTTGACCAACAACTTGGACGATGGAAATTCAGTTCCAGCATCACAAAACTGAATCATTCGAAAAAGACAAAAACCGAATTCAGCAGACAAACTAGTGGAAACGAGAATCTAAGCTCTTACTGATGATCATAGAAAGATGAAACACTTGAGAATCGAAGTTCTAACTCTTTGGTCAACGCAAAAGAGAAAGCCGAAAATCAAAATATGAAGAAAAAAAAAGTAAGATAGAGAAGTGAACCTGGTTAGATTGTGAAAGTGAAGAGGTAATGACAGTGAAGAAGGTAAGAGAGAAAATGTGAAGGAATTGTGATGTGACGAATCGCATACTCTGTCTTCTCATTGTTCCGACCAGACACCGAGGAGCCTGTTTGGATAGCTGCTGGAAAATGCAGTTTGTGCTTTGGAACACTTCGGTGAAGAAAAGTGATTTTCTATATAAAAACGCATTAAAAATCTTAAAAATTAATTTAACTATCTCAATAAAAAAAACAACTTAATTCTATATTTTATTTCTCCATTATTATCAGCAAACTTAATTAAGATTTAACTATGGAGTTAATTAAAATATATATATATATATAAAGGGTTTTTCTTAATTATTTTTTCACTAGCATTATGTGTCAATGTTCAAAGATTGTTTTCTTTAATCAAATGTTCATACATGGTTAGGTACAACGTACAAGTGATATATTATAAAATGAGATTTGATAGATATGGATTCCTTTGTTTTGTATTAAAAAAATGTTTTAGTATAAAATAATTTAGTGATTATCTTAACAGAGAAATTATTCTTAAAAAAAAAATAAGAAATGATTGATTTTAAGAGAATTCGTTTTAAATACTTTTTTATAATCACTATTTTTTTTAACACACATAAATCAGTTATAGAAATTATAAGTTATTATTAAAAAAACTATTTATGTATCATAATAACTATTTGAGGTCTTTTAGTGGTTTGAGTCTAAGAAAACCTATAAATAGATTATAACTATATTATGAAATACACATCTAACTCTCCATACTCTCATATACTCACAAATGTTCTAAATCTTTACTAGCTTGAGCGTTAAAGAGTATTTTTCAAGTGGACATCTCCTATCTATTTTTATGACTAGTCAAACAACAAAGCTCGGTCCACAAAGAAGTTTTTACTTTTCCACCTTGAAACTCTCCAAATCCATTTTTTGTAAGAATATTTGGCTCTAATTGTACGACTCGAGTAAAACTTCTCTCATACCAAAGGATTTATAGTTTGACGAGTAGTCAATCCATCACATCATCCTCAACAACAAACATTGAATGATTGATATGTTTTATTCATAATCAGTTATGTGTCATTACTTCTCTCTCTTCCTCTCAATATTTATCTATATATCTATTTTTCTATTTGTCCATTATTCCTGGTGTCATTGACAAAATAATTTTAAAGTGTGAAGCGCCTATTTTTTTTTATAAAGTTTTTTTGGCAAGATAAGAAGGAGAAACCACTTGTATAATTTATTTTGTTGACGGCCATGATTTTGACAAAAAAGGCTTAATATCTTTTAAATGGTTATCAACAAAATTGAAAACTTCTTCCCTTACTCAAGTTAAGAAATGACTTTCTTCTCATCCATACAAAATTTATAAAGTTGATCTACCTTTTATTCCAAAATGGGTCAATAGTGTTTATTGCTAACTTCACATGTTTTCACTTGGAAGGAATTCTAATTGAAGTCTGAACCAACATTTATGTATTTAGCATGTGCATGTAAATACCAAACAACTAAAATATCTCACAAAATTGCATATTTGTCATCTATCAAACTTTGTTTTGTTGAATGAATGTGTGATAATTTGAATTTTTAACTATGTTTCATATTCATGGATAACTTTATTCGAATATTGTTTTAACTTGAATAAGCTTATGGCACACTATAAACGTGTTTGGACATTTATTAGGCAATCCCATTTAAACTTAATAAAATATGACAAACGTTTTTTATCAATGAAGAAAAGTGCATGAAAATAACAATTGCATTGTGTTATATGTGATAACATTTATATGATATTGTGTTTATTACCTGATATTTACAACTATGTATATCTTTGTAAATAGAAATATTGACATAAGACATACGTTATATTAAAATGCAAATTAAAATTACTATGAACATGCCACCTTTGATTTTAATTTCGGGTAATGTCTTTTTCGAATTTTTTGCAAACTCATACCAAACAGTTAAATAACTCATCAAAATCAAAATGGTTAGGGAGAATAACATGCATCTGAACCCAGAGAAATGTTTTTTTGTCGTGGAAGGTGATAAGTTCCTTGGGTTCATGATCATCCAAAGAGAAATAGAAGTTAACCCTAATAAGTGTGAGGTCATACTAAGTTTGAGGATTCCAAGCATTATAAAAAAAGTCCAACGCCTTAACAACAAATTGGTGGCACTATCAAGATTCATTCACAAACTAGCTGAAAAAGAAAGACCCTTTTTCAAACTCCTTAAAGTAAAACAGAAGTTTGAGTGGAGCAAAAAAATGTGAGAATATATTCTATGATATGAAAAAAGTTATATCCTCCTTACCAGTACTTGCAAGTCCATTCCCACATGCCACTATTTTCATGTACTCATCTATATATAAAACGACCTTAAGTTTGGTCCTTGTACATGAAGAATAGAACAAACAAAACCATGTATAGTTCACAATTTGAACACTCCAACCTACCCAAAACCAATATCAAGTAATAAAAAAGCTCATACTGACCCTCCTTTTCTCAACTCGGCGACTAAGACATTATTTTCGAAGCTCTGATGTCACCATCAAAATGGACTACCCCATTAAACAAATCCTTCAAAAACTCGAGCTAGCAGGTTAGGTGACTGTGTGGTCAATTGAGTTATTTCAGTTTCTAATAAAATTCGAAAGTCGATGACCCATGAAATCATAGTTCTTGATTGATTTCCTGGTCAAGTTACCATGACTTAGGGATAAACATGACTAGTGGCTACTCAGTATAGATGGTTCGTGAAACAAAAAAAGTAGCGAGACTGAAGTCATTTTGGAAGGACTCAAGGACATGGTCCTCGAACAAGCAGTTCGATTCACTTTTGAAACATCCAATAACCAAGTAGAATATGAAGCATTGATTGCAAGACTAAAACTCGCCAAAGAGTTCAAGGTCAAATAATTAAAGTGCAAGAGGGATTCCCAACTAATCACGTGTCAAATAAAAAGGGAATACTAGGTCACTGAACCATTATTGTAGAAATATTACCACATAGCCAAAAATCTCATACAAATATTTGATAAGTTTGAGATTGATCATATACCAAGAGAGCAAAATGACTAAGCATGTGTCATTTCTAAACTTGCAAGTACAAGGAAAGTTGGGCAACATCGGACACTCATACAAGCGACCCTTAATACCTCGAGTTGGGATCATGAGGATGTCCTACAAATACAACCAAGCAAGACAAATTGGATGACACCCATTATTAATTACCTCGAGCATGATATCTTACCCAATGACGTATTAGACACAAAGAAAATACAAAGGCAATCAACTTTTTATGTCATCCACAATGGTGAGCTTTTCAAAGAAGATTTTCATCACCTCTACTTAATTTATGGATTATAGCCAAGCATCATACATCTTAGTCGAGCTACATAGAGGCATATGTGTAATGAATTTGGGAGCTCATAGTCTGGCCCACCAAGTGCTGAGAGCATGTTACTATTGACCAACATTTTGAAAATATGCTCGCCTTTTTGTATAAAAATGTCACAAATGCAAAAAGTTAAGGGTGGCAAAACAGGTCATCCCGACCCGTTTTGACCCGACCCACCGTTGGCTCGCCAAAAGCGAGGCGGGCTGGAAATAGTAACTCGTCTCGTCATGAGAGGGTTGACTCTTCTTTTTACTGTTCAACTTTTTTGTAATTTTTTTGTATGGTCCTATCAAAACCTTACCACCTAAAGAAATGCATGTAATTTCATCTTTGTGGCCCTTCGTAACATGGGGAATTATATACTCTACCAATTTCCACTAGCAAAAGGACAGGTAAAGTTCCTCAGTGTGGTTATAAATTACTTCACTAAGTGAATAGAAGTTAAACCCTTAGCAACAATTACATTCCAACAAGTGCTCTTATGAAAAAATGTCATATGCAGACATGGTTTGCCGAGCTCGATCATCATTGATAATGAGAGACAATTGATTTACAAGGGGTTTGAGCAATTCTTACAACAACTTGGAGTAAAACACTTAGTGTCTTCGGTCGAACATCCACAAACAAATGGTGAAGGAGAAGTAGCTAAAATTATTATCTTTGAGAATTGAAAAAGAAGCTCAACAATGCCAAAGGTTTATGGACAAAAGAAATACTTGGCATATCGTGGGGATATCTTTGTACCCCCAATCGTCCATGATACTTGTAGAACTTTGCGAAACATCATGGCGATGAAAAATATTTGAAAAAGATCACAACGAGAATAGTTTGAGTGTCTACCTAGACTTTATACATGAAATAAGAGTAAAAACCCAAATAAGAGAAGAATTTGCGAAAAACAAAACGACATGATGTTATTATATGCGTGTCAGAGAACTCCTATTTCATAGAGGAAATATGGTTTTGCGAAAACTAGGCGAGACCCAAAGAGATAAAAGGCAAATTAGCACCAAACTGGGACAGAGCATACCGAGTCATCGACTCACTACAAAATGGAGCATGCAAACTTGAAGAACTGTATGAGAAAATGATACCAAGGATATGGAATGCAACCCACCTAAAGATGTATTATAGTTGAACAAAATAATGTACTTTTTTTCCTTAACTTGAGTTTTTTTTATGGAGGGTTTTTTCAAGTAATGTTTTAACGAGGCATATTCTAGAAATAAATTGTCACTTTCTACATTGTGCTCTTTATCAAGTTATTTCAAACTTGTACAATCAAGTACATACACAAGTTCAAACACAAACTTCAATAAAGAAGTATCAAACTTGTACAATCAACTACATATCCAAGTTCAAACACGAACATCGAAAAAATTATATCAAACTTGTACAATCAAGTACATACCCAAGTTCAAACACAAACATCAATAAAGAAATATCAAAATTGTACAATCAAGTACATATCCAAGTTCAATCACGAACATCGAAAAATTTATACCACACTTGTACAATCAAGTACATATCTGAGTTCAAACACGAACATCAACAAATAAGTATCAAACTTGTAGGATCAAGTACATATCTGAGTTTAAACACAAACATCGTCAAAGTTATACCAAACTTGTACAATCAAGTACATACCCAAGTTCAAACACGAACATCAATAAAAAAAAGTATCAAAATTGCACAATGAAGTACATATACAAATTCAAACACAAACATCGACAAGGTTATATCAAACAAATGCATACCCGAATTCAAACAAACATTAAAAAAAATTCTTAAACTTCAATTAGTCAAGTTCTTTGTTGTCCAAGTTCAAACAATCATTCAAAATAATTAACAAACATTATTCAAAATCAAAATCAATGATTGACATACGCTAAACCCAAACGAGTCCAAATCAAACTCATTCATACTTTAAATTGATCCACCTGCAAATCTTCTCGGATTTCGAGTTGGGAAACTTATGTATATGCCCCCAATTATAATTAGATACATTCAAACCAATAACTACTCATTTAATATTATATTTAAGATACATAAATCATATTGCAGCGGTTATAGGTTATTATCATAAAAAAATTATCTTGTAATACTATTTAATGATTCTTAATGGTCTAAGTTCAAGAAGACCTATAAATAGGTGATTGACTCTATTAGGAATTATATATTGAACTCTATGTATTCTCTTATATTAACAAATATTTTATATTCTTAGTGACTTGGGGGTCAAAAAATCTTTTGCACGTCAACCTCTTTCTCTCTCTCTCATTGTGATCCGTCAACACCACAAAACTCGATTCATAGAGAATTCTTTTCTTTTCCACCTCAGAACTCTCCTAATCTATTTCTAGTAAAAATAATATATTTATTGAAAAAGACAATGCATATTTTTCATTCATGTAATGTACATTGTTTATTCTCTAAAACTCTCACAATAAAACATAAAATTACTTTAATAAAATATTTACAATATTTAACAAAGGGAGATTGTGAAAGTTTGAAATTTTCATTTAACTCTTCTCATCTACATACTTAATTTACAAGTCTGGATCTCTAATGCTTTAATAAAGTGCCATTGATTTGAACCTCAAGGAATGGCTATTGTAGGCCTAATACAACAATTTATGTAGGTGATGATCCTTTTTTTCCTCTGCATTATCATAATCAACACAAACCAATTAGAAATTGTACAATTTCAATATACATCATACGTATCAAACATAAATTACTATGCATGTCGCTTTTCACAATCATTGATTTATGTGTATTCGATAAAGGAAATAAATGACTCAAACAAAGTTACTTTGTTGTAATAAGTTGAAACTCCTAGCATGAAATTTGAAGAAATACAATTTTGTAACTCACCAGAAAATCTTCATGGGCATAAGCATTATGAAAAGGAGCTTGACCATTTTTGGCATTAACAATCTCCCTTTCATTTCCAAGACTTTTACGTTTAATTTTAGACAAGCTGGTTTTTTTATGTTTTTTGTTTTGACGAACTTGGGTGAACACCATTGAATAGTTAGTAGCTCCTGGTGCTTCTTGGTCCCACCCTCCAAACTTAGGCACAGATATCATAGCAACATTTTTCTGCATAAATTGTATCAGTCATTGTTATTGTTCCTCATTTTATGACATACACTCGAGTAAAATTTACTTAGAAAAACAATTCAAGATTTCATTTTAAACCTGTATCAATTAGTTAATACTTTGATCAATGCTCATAATGTGATTAATCATTTATTAATTACCATGAACATCTAACTTTTTTACAAGTACTAAACTGATAAATGGAACTACATAGTTTAATTATACACAAAATCACAAATTCTTTTTCTATACCATATATTTGATGCTTAAGTTCTACCATGATTGAAGAATTTGCGCATGTTTTAAGGTTAAAACTACCTCATTTCGTTCCATGACCGAGTGGAGAGGTGAGGGGCCCTAAGAATATAGGGCTACCACTATTGTACAAAATAAATTTTCAGTAATTAATACTTTTACAAAGTATAACTGGAAAATGTCTAAATGGTCTTCTTGTGGGGTATTTAACTATAAAAAACTATGATAAAATAGACATTTTCTTACACTTATTACTCAAAATATAAAGTTTAAAAAAAGGATTAAGAAAATTTGAGTGTTTGTTGATATAATGTGTTGTAATCAGAGTTAAAGTAGGACAAAAAAGCGTGGTTGTCCACTTATTATTTTTCTTATGTTATTACATTTTGAAAATTAGAACATCATATTATCTAAATTTAGACTATTTTGTGTGAAGAAAGTTATTTTTACACATTTTTCAAAAAAAAATATGTAAATTAAAAAAAAAATAGCAAACTTGCAAAGATAACTTTTGCTAAGTCCTCAGCTTTTAATAAGTATATAAATGTTTTAGTTTGTCTTAAAAAAAGTATGTAAATGTTTTTTCTTGTGCTTTCTACTTAATAAATAAATGTTTTGAATATATAAATTGTCTTATATTTTAAATTCATAATAAATAAGAAATATTGTACGTATATAAATATATTGTAGATCCCTAATAAATAATTATGACAGAAGGTTTTTTTTAGTTATTAATAATGTATTGTAAGAAACATTGGAATATAAAAATTACTCCATTTAATTTAGCATGTAACCACATGCTTGTGCTAGTTTTTTTAAGAATCAAACTACACGTTTGAGTCGGTATCTTTTTTATATAAAAACTAATGTAAAATATATTTTTCATAAATTAGTCTCCTTACAAAAATACCATTGAGTCATTTTTTAATTCAATAAATAGAAATTATAATTCATTAATGACTTAGACTTTTGAAAAATCTAATTTTGTATATAAAGATCATTGGAACCTTACTGTAACTATTTGCTTGTATAGCCCATACAAATTTAAGAATAAAAATATTAATGATGGGAGAAATTAAAAGAATTAAAACTAATACAAATATTTGTAAAGAAATTATATCTCATTAAAGTGAAGTTATATTTTGTATAAATAAAATTGCGACTTCAATTTTATTAATAAAGTTTACAGACTACATCTTATACTACTTCAATTTTATAATAATAATAAGAAGAAGAATATTTAATTATAATAATATCATGATAATAATTAGTTTATGGTAATAATAATAATAATATTAAAAAATTATTATTGTAAAAAATAATAATATCATTATTAATAATATTCTTATTATAGCAATGTTTAAAATATTATAGTATTATTATAATTATAGATAATATTATTTAATTTTTATTATTAATATAAATTTAAAATAATATGCAGAAATACGATTTTTAATTTTATTCATAAAATCGTATTTATTATCTCTTTTTTCAATTTTTTATTATTATAATATTAACAATAAAACTGAAACAAAGCGGAGTAAATAAATCTCTTGTGAAAAGAAAGTAAAAGACCCACGAGCAATAGGTATCTATCTTTCTTCTTCTTTCTCTTTCTCTTCTTCGCTCTCTAAATTTCTCCTCACTTTTTCCTTGCTTCCAAAGAGCGTCGATGGCGGCGATCAGTCTCCGGAAGGGAAACACGCGGCTGCCGCCGGAGGTAAACCGCGTCCTGTACGTGCGCAACCTTCCCTTCAACATAACGAGCGAGGAGATGTACGATATCTTCGGCAAATACGGCGCGATTCGCCAGATCCGCATTGGCACTAACAAGGACACGCGCGGAACGGCCTTCGTCGTCTACGAGGACATCTACGATGCCAAAACCGCTGTCGATCACCTCTCCGGCTTCAATGTGGCGAATCGCTACCTTATCGTGCTGTATTATCAGCAAGCGAAGATGAGCAAGAAGTTCGATCAGAAGAAGAAGGAGGACGAGATTGCGCGTATGCAGGAAAAGTACGGCGTCTCCACCAAAGATAAGTAAATAGCTCGTTCTCGCTAAATCCTAGGGTTTGTTAGTTAGGGTTTTCGAGACTGTGTTGGCGGTTTAATGTATTGTTATTGGAGTAAGTATGAGTGATTGTTAATGTTTACGATGAAATGAGTGTTACTGTTGGAATGAAAGAAACGAAATATAAATTCATCGGAAATCTTCTGGTTGTTTAACAGTTAGGGTTTTTGAGGAAAGCTCTCTGTATATGCATCTATAGTGTAATTGTGTCGTTGTTCGAGTAATTGTGGATGCTTAAGTTGTTATTGAATAGTATGAATGGTTAAATTTAATCGCGATAGTGTTCTTTCAAGCGTGATTCGGACGTTGAGTGAATTTCTCGTTGCGCCGTATTGTAGTGAGTTGAATTGGCGTTAATTTCCTTTGTTTTACTCCTGATTCTCGGTGTGCAGCTGGGTGCAGCATTAGTTTCACGAGTGGAAAGCTTAGGTAATGCTTTATTCTTTCTGTCAGAGTGATAGAGTTACCTAGAAAGAGGGCATGAAAGGTTTATTTCTTTTGTACTTTTGAAAGTTTGAAGTGGGGGACGTGAAGATCGTTGCTCCCTGTTTTTTGAAGGCCTTCTTTTTCTTTGGTAAATTTAGGATATTTTCTGTGTTTGTGCCTTCTGTGTATTGAATTAGAATAAATGAAATTTGTTTTTGCAAGTCAACTGTATGAGGTTCCTTGAGGGTTTCCTTCTGTCTTTCCCAATCTGAATTGAATTCATTTGGTTTGAAGTTGGCATCTGGAAATCTTTCATGTACCTATTTTGTTAATCCTTGATTCTGCACATTATATGTTTGCCAAAAATGTCCTAACGATTTTTCATGGTCCTGCATTTTTTATTTCATCTTAATTTATTTATGATTTGGTGCATTTTGTCCAAATTTTTTAATCAGATTGTGTCCCTTTATTGTGAAGGAATAGTGTTTTTAATAGAAGATTTTTCTTACGAGTGCAACTTTTGTACCTTCATGAAAACGTCTAATTTTTGTTTTGTGCTGTCATATTACCTTGTTTTCTAGCATTTATTGGAAACGGATGGGTTTTAAATTGACCAGTTAATCAAATGAAAATCTTCAAACCTTGGATTCAATGTAATGGTTCTTATTTACCTTATTGTGTCTTGTTATTTATCTCTGATTTATTCTTAAAAGTCATGTCTCCGAAATTATTATGCCGTTCCATAAGGACTGTGGACTTGAAAATTGCTGAAGTTAATGGTGCCTTGAATTGCTCTATCTTAATTCAAACTCACTTATAGTGTGATCGTGTGTTTGTGTAAGAGTCATTTTGTGTGTTGAACTCTATAATGTATTATAGATTACTGTTAATTTCTTTTATATAAATCTGAATCTCAAAAGATAGTTGAATTCAGCATTAATTTCTAGAGTGGAAACCTTATAATGTTTCTATCTGTTTGATTGAAAGGGTATTCAAATGTAGAATCTTTCCAAAGAATGTATTTGAACTAGTGTTGAAAAGGAATCAATACATAATTTAAAATCCTTTTTTATTTGATTCCTAAGTGAGAAGCAATACAAGATTTGTTACAATTTTTCACTGAAAGAGAAAACCAATCAACCCCTGGGCGCCCGAGGACACACATTATATATATATTCACATTTCTCAATGGTTGATTCAACTTCTTTTCCCCCTCAAATTTTGTTTGTTTTCCACCTTGTCCCATTCCCCACGTATATCCCTAGTCCCAACCAAACACCAATCATGCACAACAACACTCTCCTTGATATTTCACTTATAACACCACCAGCCAATGACACATGGCTTGAAGTGACCTTGATGTCAAATATTTGTTTAATCCCAACTAATATAAGGTTGAATCACGCCTCTTCTTGGTGTTAACTTCTAGGTTTCCTTTGTTCATCATTGCAGCAAATTCATCATAGTTAATCCGGCCATCCTACAATGACAAGTTTTTCATAAATTTCTTAATCATGATTCGGATCTTGTTAACCACATATGTGATAGAAAGTTATTTGAATTGGAACTATAGAAGTGCTAGTAACATTCTCTAGAAGTCACTATTATAGATTGAAATTTATTAGAAACCACATAATTGTGTCTGAGTTTTCATTTAAAGTTATATTTATTAGTATATTTAATTCATTGAGTAAAGGACTTACATTATCTGCATCAACTTCTGAAATGATATCCTTGATGTCCCTACCATCGTGCATGTTAAACTCATGGAGAGCCTGTTCTAGTTCTTCGATGGTAATGTACCTGATTATGACAAAGAAAGGAGATTAGAACGTTTAATACCAATCAATTTCTGAAGGGGTGATGACTGATACATATTCAAGTCCAGTTGATATTTTTTGTCTTTACCCGCTGTTATCTTTGTCGAAGTATTGGAAAGCAGTATAAAGATGATCTTCTTTGTTCATTCGGTTCATGTGCATTGTTGCTGTGATGAATTCATCGTAATCAATGGTTCCATTGCCATCGGCATCTGCCTGTAATATGCAGAAGAAAAACACAAGTAATGGCATTAGAGAAATGACTGCTGGGAAAAACATTTTTCTGATGCAGTACTTAGAAGAGGAGAGAGAACTTACAGCTTCCATTAATTGCTTCACTTCCTGTTCTGTTAGCTTGGTCCCTTGTTTTGCAAGCCCTTGTTTGAGCTCTTCAATTGTAATGGTGCCGCTGTTGTCAGTGTCCATCCCCTTGAACATCTGCTTCAACCCCATGATTTCTTCCTCTGATAGGCAGCCCGCGATGACCTATAATTCATATTCATATGCGAATCAGTTGAATTTACAGGCCATGCCAAGTAGTTTGTTTTTGCCATCTCTAACTAAATCATGATTGATTTACTAACAAAATAGAATTACCCTTAGAGCAACTTTCTTGAATTCGTTCATTGCTCTGAACTGCTTGAGCCTATTCAGTACTGCGTTGTCAAGTGGTGTATCTGGTGCTTCTCCATCCTCCTTGATCCATGGGTGATCTGTTTTTCACATTAGAAATGCTGTATTAGAATTGCATTGAACTAATCTGTTGAGGCTTGAGTAAAATTAATTTGTAAACAATTAATTCGTCGTGAAATTCAAGTTTGGTGTTTCACTTACTCAAAACCTCGTACGCTGTCAGCCTCTGTCTGGGATCCGCATTCAACATTTTCCTGACGAGATCTTTTGCTGCTGGCGAAATTGATGGCCATGGATCACTTGTGAAGTCAATATGAGCTCGTAGGATTGCATGGAATATTCCATTTTCGGTTTCTGTCAAAAGCATGTTTTGGTTTCAATGTCAAATTTATAGGAAGGAAAAGATTTCTTTGTTATCTAGAGGTAGCTTTAAGATTGATGAACGAATATTACCTGCCCAAAATGGAGGAACACCGGATAGAAGAATGTATAACATGACACCAATACTCCAAATGTCAACTTCTGGACCATATTTCCTCTTCAAGACCTCAGGTGCAATGTAATATGCGCTTCCAACAAGGTCCTTAAACATCTCTCCTGTCAAAAAAGGGATGAATTCCATGTTAAACTATGCTGCTTTTGAATTCCAAGATTGTGATTGTTTAGCAAAAAACTTTCCAAAGAGAAGTTCCATTGAAATGAGGCACTGGTGGTACGAGTTCTTATCCACAATTGTTACAAAGGTTTTAAATTACAGTCATAATTATGGTTTTATCACTGTTCTTAATATTACATGAAATTACTAATAAATGTGACTGATGTAATCTCAGATATCCCAGAAACAATTGCTACAGAGGTCTCATTTTCCATGAATCTAAAAACAAACAGGGCATGCACATGTTCTTCCACAGAAATTAAATTATCTCTCCTTATAATTAATTAAATCAAACCTAATAACAAACAAACATTGAATGAAAACCAGAAGAGAGAAGGGTGAGATCTTATTCACCTTGCTTGTAAAAAACTGAGAGACCGAAATCGGTGGCCTTGAGAGGTGCATTTTCATCCTTGTTCAAGAGAAGGAAATTCTCAGGCTTAAGATCTCTATGAATGACCCCCATGGAATGGCACGTGTGGACGATCTGCACTATGGTTCTCAACAGGGAAGCTGCTGCACGTTCAGTGTAATGTCCCTTGGCAATGATGCGATCAAAGAGCTCACCCCCAGCACACAACTCCATCACCAAATGAACAGATTGTTTATCCTCAAACACATTGACAAGCTCCACAATGTTGGGCTGCCCTGAGAGATGGTGCATGATTTGCACCTCCCTCTTCACATCCTCTATGTCCTCCTTGTTAACCAGCTTTCTCTTGGCAATGGTTTTGCATGCATATTGCTTTCCTGTGCTCTTGTGTGTGCACAAATGTGTGACACCAAACTGGCCTCTCCCTAGCTCTTTCCCCATGCTGTAAGTACTTCTCACATCCTCCATTGGCTTTCCAAGCACAGGGCCGATGGCGGCCGGCTTGGATTGCTTGGATGGAGGATGGTTAGGCTTAGATTGTGGTGGGGTGGTTGCAGTTCCCCCTTCATCATTGTTGTTGTTTTGGTTGGTTTCTCCCTTGTTGTCACAATCATTGGTGCCACCTGAGCAACAGTTGCCCATGGTGGAATGGAAGGGAGAACAGGAACAAAAGGGGTGGAGGGAAATGAAAGGAAATGACTTGTAGATATAGGTCAAGGTGGTGTGATTTGAGGGCTCAAAAATAATGTTGTGATTGTTTTCTGGAGAGAAGGTGTTAGCATGAGGGGAAGTGTCTGTTTGTTGGGAAAGAGAAAAAAAAAATTGTCTAAAAAAAAGATATGGGGAAATTTGAAAGGGTGTTAAAAGGTGGTGTTGGTGAAGAGAATTAGAGGCAGGAAATTAAGAGTCTTTGGCGTGTCTTTTGCCTTGGAAGGGTGAGGTTTTTATTCAGACAATGGTTGTGAGGAGTTTTAGGAAGAGGGAATAAAAATGAATTTTGGTCTGTTACACAGGTCAAAACATCTGGCACAACCAACTCAGTTATTACTTTCCCTTTTCCAAGTCTAAACAAGTCTCTTTTCAGTTTTAGTCCTTACAACTCTTTCACTCTCAATAACTTACCCACCTAAATGCACCTCATCACACTACTCATTCTGTTTTTACTTCCATTTTTACACTTTTTACAGATAAATTATGTCACCCTAAAAAATACACAAAATTATGTGTTTATGACTCGACTCACAATAATCCAACTCATTTTCTTACCACTCTCATTCATTTAATCTTACCATAAAACAAAGTAAAACTCATGATCAGTGTCATAAAAAATACATTACATTATATAACTTTTCTAGATTTTTGTCCAAGTGGGCATGTGTATTATTTGCAATTATTTTTTACTCAAACTTTTAGGCATCTCTAAATTATATTAAATACTAAATCTTGACCAACTTAAGTCAAATGGGTCTTTCTAGATTAATTTGGGCACTTCTTTATGAAAGTTAAAGATTTCTTTTTGGAAGTAATAAAATTGATTGAAATAGATTTCTTTTTCTAAATACTCACTTAGAGACTGAAACTGATCAAACATAATTATCTTTGTTTTTCTTTTAATTTTTTATTCTATTAATCATTTGTAGTCTAATTAGTATAAAAGATATTAAAAAAAAACCTTAATTGAAAAGCACAACAATCACTCATTAAAACATTAATTTGTATTTTATTTCTTCATTTATATTTATCAAAAGTAGTTTTCATACTAAAAAAAATGTAAATACTATTCTTCTTAATAGATTTAAAAAGGCTGACTATTATTCTATCGTAACCTCTTTAGTTCCTTTTTATACTTTTCAAGGTGGATTCCATGTTTCAATGATTTGACAGAGTAGTTTACATATAAGTTTTCTTGTGTTTTAACTCAATTTAAAACAAAACATTTTAAAAAATTAACTTATTTATAGATTAGTTTATAAAATTTATTTCATATTTTTAAATTCTTAAAAATTTATTTTTAACTTATACACATTAATTTTAACAGTTAAAAAAAAGGTTATTAAAATACTTTTATAGGATTCTCCAGACAGAGATAAACTCATCTCTTAAATCTCGCTCTCATTTTGAATTTTCTCTTTAAAACCATCTCAACCCGTTGTTTATTGTTAATCCTTTTATTATAATTAATTAATTAATGCATTTTTTATACAGATTTATTAGGTGAATAATGGTTTAAGAATAATTTGTTTTGTTTAAACTATCTGAATCTTTGTTACACTAAAGCACACACAAAATGGACAAAAATTATTTATAATTATTTGAAAGAAAAAGGTTAACCACAAATAACATCCAGAATTTTAATGATGAGAAAAAAAGTTTTTATCAACCATTTTGTTGTGCTTTGAAAATTTGGTCAGACAAATTTCAAAAAGTTGCTTAGATATTGTAACCTTAAATATTGAAAACAAAGAGTCTCTACCTCTTGATCCAAAATATGTAACCTTAAATATTGAAAACAAGGAGCCTCTAAGTGTTGATCCAAAATGACTACATGACTATATTAAGAGAGTTCCAATTCCTAAAGGTAATGTGATCAGTATGTGGGGACTGATGGATCAACCTGAACAGCATAGGCATGGATTCCCCCAGAAAGATTGTATACTTTCCTAAAACCCTGAAAAGTTCACAATCAACAATTCCTTCATACATTTCTTATATTTAAATGAAATGAAAAAAGATTGAAAATCACAATCATTATCATTATCATATAATGTTAACATCTTGCTCATTAATCTATAGAGGAGTGGTAATAACACAATCTTTAATGCACTCATAACTCACTCTTTATTGTTGGTTAAATTTATCAAAAAGTACAAAATCATGAGTGAGATTCATTAAATAAGAAAAGAGACTCAAAATTTAGTAGTTTTTGGTGAATTTCATCCAGTGGTAGAGTGAGTTTAAATGAGTGTATCAGAAAATGTGTAGTACAAAACAACTTCATTGCAACTTGTGAAGATGAGAATCAACTCCTAAATGAGTTAAATCCACTTTCAGATTCGTATATAGGTGAGTAAATGGTACACAAATCATCCTCATATTTCCTTCACCTTTGATCAAGTTGAAATTTTTTATTCCATCAGTTGTATACAGTCTAAAGCAGTCTCTATCCAGCAAGCACCAGATGGAGATTGCACGTCTAAAATCATACAGTATAGAACTAATTTCGTGCATGGATTGTGAGTTACACTGTGATATCAACAAATAAACAGATGATGAAGCAAATCAAACATACAAGCATGGCGAAAAGGAAAAAAATTATTTTACCTGTGACAGCAACCACTTGGCAACCTGTAATGACCGCATGCCATGATGACACTGCGTTCAGAAGAAGTCAAGTTATTGAACAAATCAACACAAAGAAAAGAGCAATGCTAAATCAGATCCAAAGTTAATCCTCTTGTGCATTGTAGCAACATGTTAACTGAACAAAGTTAATCTCCAATGAAAGACCTCTAATAATCAAACTTAGACTGCAAAAGCAGGAACGTATTAAAAAAATTGCAGTTTCAATTTCTTATCAACTTACAACCTCCAAACCAATTAAGGAGGAACAGGAGGAACAGGAGGATACACAACAAGAACAGATCATTCAGGGAAGAACAATAATCAAGCCATGTAAGAAAACAGTAATAATTAGGATCAAAGGTCCTCTAATCTTTTGGAAGAAAATTTGCACTTACCATAACGTATATATCCTTTTGAGAGTCAAATTTTGTAGTTATTTCAGGCCCCCAGCTTCCAAATTGTTGGAGGGGAAGAACAGTAAATCCTGGCAAAGATGCTTTGGCCCTGTGCATGATGAGAATGTCATTTAAATGAAGAAAAAACCAAACCAGCAACTAGAGTAGAGACAAGCAGGAAAGGTGGATGATTCCCAAAACTACAGCACAAAGGAAAAATAAATGCAAACAAGTGTAAGGGACACTAAATGATATCCATGAAGTCAAACAAAAAGTATACCCTCTCGTTCCCTTTGAGATGTCAAAAAGGGTATTAATGTTGAAATGCTATCAAAACTTTCAATTGAAGAAGTTATATATCACTATATTTTCTCTTTTTTTCAAGCTTATTGCCATAGCAATTTATAACCACCCACCCACCCACTTGGTCTCAATATTAATTTAAAGGATTTCAAAATTAATTAAACTTGAACAAAATCAAAGCATACACTTCTTCAGGCTCTCGAACATCAATTAACTGTGCCTCCTCCAAAAAACTGGGATCTTGAATTTTCCCATGCAGCTCAAGAGGTTGAATGTCTTGAAGAATTGATTCTTCCCTGTCAGTTAAAAGAAAATTTACAAGGCATAAGAACACTCAATGTAATTAACAGCAACCACCTCCAAGCATGACCCCAGTGATTGTTGCTGGCTAATTGCATCATCAGACATCAAAGTCAAATCCTTTTAAAAAAATTATAGAAATTAAAAACATGTAATCATCCAATTTAGAAGCATAAACCTGTTAATACCTTTCAGATAAAACCTGCAGCAGGTGCCATCCAAATTTGGTTTTACACCTTACAACTTTGTTTAAAGGTGCACTGAACGCAGCTTCCTCAAATTCAGGAACCTATCACATTTTCACCATCACACAAATTTGAAATCACATAATTGTACTATTGAAGTAAAATTAGTGCTACCCCATCTGCTTCCTTTCCAGAACCATATGGCCAAAACATATTTAATTCACCCCCTTTATCACCTACCCAAAGAAACTTTATGGTAATTATATCCGTATCCTATTACACAAGGCACTGGTGAAATCAACTGAAACCGCTTCCCAACAAAGCACAAAAAGGTTGCAAATTCAGGGAAACCCTAAAACTAAGGTTTAATCTAATCTCAAAAGCATACCATTTGACCCTTTTTTACCCATCCAAGCATTCCTCCTTCTTCTTTGGATGGGCAAACTGAATGTTCCACAGCAAGATCACTCAAATCTTCCCCTGAACACACAAACAACAAACGAAAACTAAGCCGTGGACTAGAAATAAACACCTTCCAAATCCTAACATTGGTAGGAGAAAATAACTGAATTCCCTCAGTGTCACTAACCTGAAGAGATTTTTTGCTGAAGATCCAACAGAAGCTTCTGGTCATCTTCTTTGACCAACAAATGTTGCACCAATAGTTCCCTTGGCCTACCACCTTCAGCACCACTACTCCCAGTGCCATAAGAAGCTGAAAAATTATCTTTTTTCATTAAAAATTCGATTTTTTCATGAAAAAATGCATTTTTTTAAGAAAACTTTTTTACCACATTACAAGAAATGTTGACACCAACCCAAATGTTATCAGAAACAAAATTAAGGGGAAAAACGTTAAGGGGTTGCAGAAAATGAGTACCTGCTGCTTTGGGAGGCAAGAGGGACAGAAAGGGAGGAAGAGGAATTGAAGGTGGGTGGAAACGGAAGGTTCTGGAAAAAGTGGTACGTGTGAGGGTATGAATGTTGAGGGATGATGAGATTATTGAGGGAAGAAGGCAATGTTTTGGAGTTGCCACTCCCACTCTCACCCCACAAATTGCTCTCAACATTGACAATGTGGTTATGGATATTCACCCTTCTCCTTCACACACAACTTCTTATGAACACAATCTAATTTATCAAATATATATATATATATATATATATATATATATATATATATATATATCACTTCTCAAGTAAATTTATATATTCACAAATTATTATTATTATTATTAATAAAATTTAATTATTTTCAAGATCACACACCAACTAATGTATTAAATTATTAAATAAGTGTTATTCATTATAAACATTAAATGTGATATAATGAATATCACATATGTATTTAACACACAATAATACTATTTATTATATTTATTAAATATAATATATAATTTAGCTAAATCCACTTTTACTTCTTGTAGAATGCACAGTTCTATTTTTTAAAAAAATTTGGATTGCATATTTGTTTCTAGTTAATAAAAATTAAATGATTTCCCCATCATTAATATATTTTTTAATTACTACATAAAATATTAATGTATTTATTAAGGGTACTCATGAACACCCTTAATAACTGCATACACATAATTCATCTTTTTCTTTGTTCATTCAAAACGAATGAATTCTTATCCATTAATAATAATTTGTTGTACTTGTAAACTAATTGGAACATCTAAACTTATCGGTCCAACTCTATTATTATCATAAAATGCTACTTCAAATAATATATTTTAAAAAATAAAAAATGTTTAAAATATTAAAAATATTAATAAAATAAAATAAATTAGAAGGTACAAATTAAAAATTCATTCAAGTAATTTGTAGTATCAACTTCTAATCCAAGTATATTAATCTAATAATAAGACCTCTAGAGAATTTCTTAGATGGAACCTACTAATAAGTTGGTTATTTTTAAAAATGTATCATCTTATTAGTTTGATAAAATAATAATGGTTGCATTTCTAGTTGCATGTAGAACTAAATAACTTGTTTTTACATGTGCATCTAACATTTCAAGTAAACATGTAAAATTTGAATAATGTCAATTGTGTGCATATGTTACTTCTCATATCAATTTCATAACATTTTTATTCTTATGTAGAATTAGAATTTATTTTTATTTGAATCTTCATTAAGTCTTAGACGCATATAAGATCAATTGAGCTTTGAAAGAAACAATATAATAATTTAAGATAAGAGTGTGTTTTTAAAAAAAGGAAATTGTTACGTTTAAGTGGTAATGTAATACTACAATTTTCATTTGATTCGTTTTGGTTAGAATATTGTTTGATGTCTTCACTCTAGAGAAGACAAATGTGTAATTAAAACATGAATAGACATACAATTATACAATTATGAACAATAATGTTCACATATAGATCTTATCATATTATGATTCTCACACAATCATACAATCAAGAAGGAATAGGCACTTACCTTGATCTATGAGTGATCCTAATTGAGCAGTTACTTTATCTCCTTTGTTCCAATCTATCTCTTAGCAATTTCGTTCTTGTCACACACTCTCGTGATGGTTATCAGTGAGACAACTATTATTTGCAAAGACAGAATCCTATATCCTTTAGTTCCCAATCTCCATCAGATGTGTGTTTTCATTAGATATATCATCAGATATATATCTCTCACGTTAACCAATGGGCCCTTTATTCTATTATTATTATTAAATCATATTTGGGCTCAAAGCCCAAACTCTAAGTCATGTGAGTCACTTTATAGAAATTAATTTACATAATTTCTTACATT
>Ga0123342_1003467_pt1 | contig 25259 bp, 11 predicted proteins | sample Turbeawhitnodule_FD_89960 | JGI IMG/M metagenome (GOLD analysis project Ga0123342, IMG submission 89960) | Root nodule microbial communities of legume samples collected from Mexico - Turtle bean Mexico white nodule | ecosystem: Host-associated > Plants > Roots > Nodule | place: Mexico: Nepantla... | reverse complement strand
CGTTCGGATGAAGTTGGGTTGGTGCTATGTTGAGAAACCGTAGCACATCCATTGTGAACTCATCGAACGACAACGTTACTTTCAAATCAACGAATAACGTACTATAAACATAAAAGAAATCTATCGGAGCATTCTCCCTTCCATGATAGACACGGTCGGTGTACCCACATATTTCAGCAATGAGAATATCTGAAGGTAAACCCGACCGCACTACGGGGGCCCTAGCTATCACTTTGTCAAGGTCGTCCGGTTTCTTAAAAACAGGCACAAATTTCGTTGAAGTTGCATATGAAGCACGTAGGTACTTATGCAACTTAGGTTTTGAGTAAGATTCTCATTGAAGTGTTAAAATGGGATATGAAATGATGTTGTTGAGAAGTCATACAATTTATATGGATCCATGTTGATCCTCAGATGAATGGTGGTTATAAGTGAGAGAGTGATTCCAGATGGGACTATTAACCTTTGGTTGTGGGGATGGGTACAGCCAGTGAGGTAGCCATGAGAAGATGGAGTATAATCAGAAAGAATCCTCTGCAGGTCAGACTGTTATAGTTGTTGAAACCTTGACAACATAAATGATCACTGAAGAAACTCATGCCAGCCAAAGGAAGGACCTGGAGGGGCTCATTTGAGCTGGAGGAGTTTGGGAAGACTGGACTATAGTGAGCCTGGCTGTGTGAGATCAGAGGAAGATGAGGGTGCAGCTTCCCTAAAGACACGTAGAATATTTTTGTGAGTTAACAACTTGGTACTGCATTTGATGTCCTCGAGTGAACTTGATTCTCTTGTGTGTGTAACGTTGGGTGCAGATCTAATTCAAATTCACTCCCTTCCTCAATCAATTCAAGAAAATTCCTTTGAGACATTCTTGATCATAACACCTCAATGGATGGACCCACAAGCTATTCAAACTAGATTTCATATTGGTTTCACACCATCAAGGGTGAAACCTCATAATCACCACACACTTAAATTTTATCACCATTGAGTAGTAGTGAATGACCTCCACTGTGGAAACCAGCTGAAGGCTTTCCCTAACCCAGACTCCCCTGAGGTTGAAGTGCCTCTCTACTCTGTTGCCGCCCATCTGAAAGCATCCTCCTCACCAAACTATGGTTTATTGAGGCTGGTCTTCCCTTTGGTCTAGTTATTCTTCATCTTCAACCTTATTTTTGGGTATTTCGTTTACTGATCTGTCTGGAGTAGAACTTCTCCCATTAATTCCATTCTCAGATATATGCATCAAGTTTTACAAGAGATCTTTGATCTTTCATTTTGGCTTCTTGCAGTTTGTGATGTGATTCTGAGTTCTTTTTCATACACTTCGGCCCTCTGTTCTTCTTTGTGCTCTTTGTCCATCCCTCAATTTCTCTCTACCATGTCTAATCTTGCCTCTATGCAAGTACATCACTCTATAATCTTGAGATAGATATTCTTAATGTGTCATTTTACAACTTGCAGAATGTTTCTGCAGTGATATTTTTGTTTGAAGCTAAAGCACTAGAAGTATGTTTAGTTAGATTTTATTACTAGTGAATAAAGAAAACTTCATGATAGTAACCGTTAAGTGGCTGTGTCAAATATTTCATCCAAACTAAAATTATGAAATAGCTTTTACTTTTTAAAAATTGTTTAAAATAAGCCTTTTCTCCTTGCATGAGTGAGTCTTGTGATACGGAGTTCACAACTTCAAATCCTGAAAACCTCCGTACATGTGAGAGTAAAATATATATATATATATATATATATATATATATATATATATAAAAAATATTATATATGATATATTACATATCATATATAATATATTAGATATTATATATTATCATATATTATATATTACATATTATAGATTATAGGTTACATATTATATATTATATATTATATATTACATATTGTATATTATTATATATTATATATTACATATTATAGATTATAGATTATAGATTACATATTATATATTATATATTACATATTACATATTATAGATTATAGATTACATATTACATATCATATATCATATGTATGTAAGCAATTTTATTTTTTTAAATATCATGTTTTCAAATATTTAAAATATAGTAGTATGAGTGTTTATTAATTCGTTCTTTTCAATTTTTCAGGTTGCAATGAGTGTCACAGAAACATCCAAGAAAACTGGCGTTCCCCAAATTTTTAAGTTGGACAAAGCATTGAAATTGGTAAGCAATTTGTTATCCCTCTTGCCATATGTAATTTGTGGTCGTCAAATCGTTTTATGGAGTATTAATATTCATTCATGCAGATGATTACCTTACACTAACAGCAACATTTTATTAAACGTGTGTGACTAGTTAGTAAAGTAGCTTGCTTAAAGATTGAAACTTATTATATCAAAATATGGTTAATTTACTGCTTGTACATGTACTTAAACGTCAACCATTCTGATTGGCAGGCTGAGTTATGGGTAAATAATATGAGCAAAGATGCAGATGATCATAGAACAGATGCGGATTTAGAGCGTAGACCTTCCGGGTCAGTAGCAAATCTATCGCTTGTGTTATGATGCACTTGTTTGTTTGTCATGATAGATATTGCTGATGTTATACTATCACAACTTTATAGGCTTGGTCTAGGTGCAAGAGTTCAACGCCAATCAAAATTTGTACCTTCCGATGACCCTGTGGAAAAGAAATTGTATGCCAAATTGAGTGGTGAAAAAAGAAAAGCAGCAAATATTGCTAAGGAATCTGCCACAACTGCGAGAGATAATTTAGATGACGATGAAGAGAGCGAGGAGTTAGATAGCAGAACTAATGCGTTTGCTAAGAGGAAGCCAAAACTGCCTTTGCCCTCGTCTATATTGCCAAATAAGAAGCAGAAGTGACATTTACTGATCACTTTTTTTTTGCTCTAAGGCTGTAAAGTATCACATTTTGCATTTGCCTTTTGGAATTTTGGCTTAATATATTTTTCTTGATTGGCCTTTTAACATTTGAGCACATATACTTTTACATGTAATTGATACTAATTTTAATGAAGAATTGGTGTATTTTGTCTGGGGACACAGATTAGTGTATGCCCAGTTTATCTTGTCCACAATGTTTTTACTTGGTGCAGATCTCTCTAAGTATGATGACCACTATAGTAAATGGGAAAATATTAGCATATATACAAAGCTATAGTGACTTAGCTAATTATTGACACATTTGTTAATGAACGTTTTCTCTACAAACAGTCTTTTTAAAGGATGATACATAAAATTTATGTTTAGCTAGTTTCTCTCTATATATTCATATATGATATTGACATTGTATTTTTTCTGTACTTCTACTTCAACAAAATCCTTATCTTTATCATCGTTTCTAATATTCTCATTAGAAGCTTATACAATATCTCTACTCCATATATGCACTATCTTGGTCTTGATTATTTGTTTGGCAATTGCTTCCTGCACCATATCACGCACCATATAACTGCACCAGATTCCAACGGAAAAGACGAAAATGTCCTTAAAATAAAATTCTGAAATATGTGTTTTGGATTTTTTTTTCTGGAACGAAATTTTATATTACGGATTCTTTTATCTGGAATGGGTTTTTCATTTTTGTTTTCAGATTTTCATTTCCAAAACACAATAATCTCTTTTCTGGATTTTTTTTTTTTGAATGTATTATTTTCAATTTTGGATTTTTTTGTCCGAAATAGAATTTTAATTTTTGTTTTCGGATTTTTATTTCCAAAACTCTATAACCACTTTCAGATTTATTTTTCCGGAATATATTATTTTCAATTCCAAATTTTTATTTCCAGAATAAAAAATATTTTTGGAAATTAAAAAAATATGTTGAGTGCAGGTTAAAAATGATTGGGTGTAGGAAGCATTTGCCTTTGTTTTTTCACTGGCTATATGAAGTGTCTCTCTTCATTGACAATTTTCTAAATAGTTATTTTTTCTCATTGGTCATATTCATACTATCACCCTTAACATAACATTATTGCATTTTTTCTTTCTCAACATTATGTTTCTCAATTATTAGTGTGAACATCAACTAAAATGAAGCAACACATATTTACTACAAAAGCCTTTTTTTACATTTTCAACAAAAACGAATATAACTTTTGTGGTGTCATTGTATGACATCTCATCAACATCTTATTTCCACTTCATGCTTCATTTCAAATGAGGAATATATGAGTTGAATTATTTTAAAGAAAAAAAAGTTACATTTAATTGTGAACTTGGTTTTGTATACTTCAAATGGTCTATAAAATTAACCACACACAACCCAAATATTGTTGCATAAAGTGAAAGTGGAAAACCAAGATACAACAAAACCTTAATTCAAAATCAATAAATTAGAAAAAACTATATATGGAATCATTATTTAAAACCTTCAATGGCAAATTCTTAGTAACCCACCTTTTGAAAATCACAATTAATAACTAAAATGAAAGTCATGCTTAAAGCAAAATAAGTAAAAAAAAGTTGGTAAAAATTGTCTTATGTTACAACCTCACCAACATGTGAGACCACCTTCCACAAAATTAACACAAATATATAAAGAGAAACACTGAGTTTTTGGAGATTTTTTGGTTATTGTTCTTTATTTTCACAAACTCCCAAAATATCTTCAATTTTTTTTGTACTTTTCATTGTTTTCTTTTGACCAAATGAAGAACCTTCTTTTATTTGATTATCTCTCCATCATGACAAAATTACTATTTGTCTAAACAAAAACCATTAAAATGACATGAGGCACAACTAGGAAAGATAATAACATCTTATTCAAAACATCATTGTTGATGGATATTTTACAAAAACATGTCTATGTCATGTGATCAATTTTGTAATTTTTATAATTTTTTTATTTATTACATTAGCTTTTTTTATTGCCATTTATTACATTAGTTAGTCTCTTCAATTGACGAATTAATAAAATTAGTTTAATTTCTACACTTTCACAATTAATTGTATTAAAAAAAGTTTAATGATAAAATTTGTGGAATAGATATTGTTGAGGGATAAAATAAACAATTAAGCAATTCTTTTAAAATAAATGTTTGGTTAATAAAATAAAAATATTTCTATTTCTATTTCTATTTCTATTTTTAATATTTATTTAATTAGTTTATTTTAAAAATAAATTTTATTTTTTATTTTAATAAATATCTTCTATCCTATCTACTTAAGTAACTGTTTTAGAAATTATTTAGTTTAGAAAAATTCTTATTCTATATTTAAATTAACCTGACCATTGTATATATATACAGACACTGTAAAAAATATTATAATTAGCTATCATCCAAAACAAATTTCCATGTATAATAATTTTTTTAACATTTATAAACTACCTTAAAAGTTTTATGTATTTTATCTATCAAATTATTTTTTAGTTATCGAAAAAGTTCTTTTATAACTTAAAAGATATGTCATAGTTACTATAATTTAAGTTTTAAAAAATAAAAGCCAATTTTTTTAGTGTGGCTTCAAAGTTAAAGTGAACATTGTTGATATTTAATAAAGTAATTTTTATCATAAATCACTTTTAAAATTTAAACAATTCTTATCCGTGCATAAACTTCTTATCATAAACACTATCTCTACTTTAAAGGGATTTACTGAAATTATTTAGGTTAATATTATATGTCCTAAAAATTTCAAATAATATAAAACTCACACTTAAACAATTTAAAGGATATACAAAAGTATAAGATATGGAATAATTAAGATTATGAAACAATGGTCTATTAAGCAAAACAGGCAAATACTTGGAAAATATTTTTTCATATATGTTATGTTAAATAATAGTTTGATACTAAAAAAAACAGCAACAACCCATTTTAATAATGTAATAATATGTATTAGAATTTTAAGTTAAAAGTAAAATAAATATAATTAAAATATTATTATTGAGTTGTCTAATTGGTGTTTTTTTGGGTACCTTTTATATGTTTTCCAATGGAAGTGGTTTCTAAATTCAACAATAAACTATTTTTAAAAAAAACTGGTTTTAAATTAGAAATAAGTTTAAAATCTATTTTAAAAATTAATAAATTTATTTAATATAATTTATGATTTAAGTATTGCTCATTACTATCAAATTTAATTATTAACACTGTTGATATAGTAAAACAAACGTTACCTTTTAATATTTATATTTTAAAACTATCCTTTTTATCTTTTCTAAATTATTTTGTATTTTTAAACTAAAATACATAAATAATATATATAGACTATAAATATAATTTAATATAATTAAAAATTTAAAAAATAAAATAAAAATGAAAAAATTAGTATCACAGCATAAATGTGATATAACCACTTGGTTTAAAAAAAAACCCTCCCATTAATAAGAAACTAAAATCATGCATTGCATGTGTAACCCACTCATACTAATTTTGTTTTTTATCCACTTAAAGTTGACACGCATCAATCGTGTCAAATTCGCAAACACGCTGGTTCCGCACACGCACACACGACACGAGCGAAAACTCAACCTCGTGAGACGCTTCTCGATCCTCGCATGCTTCACTCGCTCGCACGCTCGCTCATCCCTAGCTGGCCGGACCTCTTCCCTTTCCCGCTGCCGGACACTTGCAGCCACCGCAGTTCCCTCGCCTCTGAACTCTTTCCCGCCGGAATCCTCCCCTTTTCCGTCGATCTCGCCGGACCTCCGTGCCGGTCGCCGGGAATTGCGGTGCCAGACGGAGTTCTGAAGATTTCGGTGAGGAGAAGACGGATCTACTGGACAATTTGTTTTGATTTCAATTTGGAAGGTAACTGTATGATAAAGTGTTGGATTAACTCGCATATGTGGATTTCTTCTCCTCTGTTATAGCTCGGGATGAGAAAATATGTGCTGTTAAGATATTAAAAATGTACGAGTTCTAAGAGCTAGTTCTTCACAAATCTTTGTCGTGAGTGGTTTCACATTTAGTGTCTGATAGTGCATGGTAGAGCTGTGAGAACAAAAAAAGTAGCTTAAAATGCTTTAGGGGAAGAGAAAATTTTAGTGACTCTTTAAATTATTAGGAAAATGACATGACTATTTATTGTTTTGTGCAGTTTGTGGAATTCTTGATGACATGGGTTTTTTGGTTTGAAATGGAACCTGTTCATAAATTTTTATGGCGCTGGCAATCAACAGAATCAGTATGATAGTTTTTAATTAAGTTGAACAGTAGAGGATTCAGACTTGGGATTATGGCAACTGATATGCAGAGGCTTGTGGGAACGAGTGAGGATGATGAAGAAATGGGAATGGATGTGAAAGATGAGGATGAAGAAGATGATGATTACGAGGAAAATGGAGGCGAGCAGGGAAATGCTTCAGGGATGGTGGGGATTGATGGTGGGAATGAGATGGGAACTGCCACTGGTGACAACAGGTTTCCGCAGCACCAGCAGTTTCATGAACAAGTAGGCACCCCCAGTGGAGGTACTCGAAGATCTAGGCCGGTAGAAGAGAAAGAGAGAACAAAGCTAAGAGAGAGGCGCCGGAGGGCCATCACTGCAAGGATCTTGGCTGGGCTTCGCAGGCATGGAAACTACAATCTAAGAGTTAGGGCTGACATAAATGATGTCATTGCTGCTCTAGCTAGGGAGGCTGGATGGGTGGTTCTTCCAGATGGTACTACTTTTCCCTCAAGATCTCAGGTAATCTTGCAAGACATAAGTTAAACTTTTCTGTTTCTGAAACTAAATCTTTAGTTGAATTTTGTGACTTTTGGTCTGCATCTGTAGGCATCATATGTGGTCTCTCCATGAGTGGGAGGACTATGGCTTGATCATTATGTTTTTTTTGTTAACCCCGTTGTTTCACTTTGAGAATCTTAGCAACAACATTTGTTTTGGAGAGCTCTATTGCTGAAAAAAGATATTTTGTTTGTCTGCAGTGTGTACATAGATACATGGTACTTGTGTAGTTTAATTCTTGGCTTAGTCAAGTTAAAATATTGTATATTTTTAAATGTCTTATTATTGTTGTGCATCTGCAAATTTCAGTTCTGACAAATCTCAGAAAAACTCCCACATTGGAACCTTTTCTTCTCAACCTTACAGGGTCAAAAGCCAGCTGGTGGTAATTCTACCATTGTAACTTCATCATCTTCCCATGTGGCTTCACAACAAACTCCATCCCCTTCTCTTAGGGGAGTTGCTTCTGGCCATAGGAGCCCTTTAGAGTATAGTGCATCGAAAGGTGTTTTTATGCCAACACCATCTCCTTATAATCTATCCTCAACTTCCCGATCTCAAACATCTATTGTGGGGGATGGAGAAGCACAAAGAGACAACCGTCCTCTGATTGGTGGTTCAATGGATAATGCTGATGAGAAGCAGGTATTTAGTGAAGGCATTTGACCAACATATTAATTTTTTTTAGAGTGAAGTTTCTTACTATTGCTGTGGTGATGGATAATAGGCAGATAGCATGAACTGGTGTCTATTTGATTATTCATTGCTATATTAGTACCCAGTCATCGTGTATGTATAGAAACACAACATGTTATAAAAGAATAAAGGTGAGTAGACAAACACTAGCGATGGGTAAAAGTCTGGAGCATAATTGTTTCCTGAGCTGGCTAGGAATGGTGGGAACTCAGTTTATACAGGAATCAGAATATGCAAGGGAAGGGTAGATAGTGCAAGGTAGGCATGAATTAAGAGGAAAGGGTTTAAGCTAGAGGTACAGTGCATACACAGAACTCTTGACTTGTCTATTATTTTCTACATTTTCTGTTCTTGCAAAGAGCTAACCTTATTGTTTTTGTCACTAAGAGTCAGTATCATGAAAACTTGAAAAGAACCTCGAGTCAAATAATTATCAAAAAGGGCATATTCATTCTTTTTATTTTCCATGTAGTTGTTTCAGTATGGTGCCTTTGGAAGATAAATATCTTGGCATTGTTTAATACCTTCTTCTCATTTGCAGATTGCTGACTTGCCCCCCAGATTACCCGAGCGTGATTTGGCTGGTTCCCCGTATGTTCCAGTATATGTGATGCTGCCGGTAAGCTATTAATTTACTCTTATTTTCACTAATTTATTGAAGTTCTGTTTCTATTATATGCTTGTAGTGAGTAGTTATTCATAATATATGGGTATTCTTAGTGTATGAAAAAAAACTGTATTTTTCTTAATTTTAAATATGAATCTAACATTATATTGGAATATTCTGTCTATATTTGACAGTTAGGGGTGATCAATATAAAATGTGAGCTTGTTGATCCTGATGGTCTGCTAAAGCAGCTGAGGGTGTTGAAATCAGTACATGTTGATGGTGTTATGGTAGATTGTTGGTGGGGAATAGTGGAGGCCCATGCTCCACAAGAGTATACTTGGAATGGTTACAAGAGACTCTTTCAAATGGTGCGAGAAGTTAAGCTTAAGCTGCAGGTAAGTTTCGTGAGTTTAATCATTAAGTGCTCTCTTGCTGATTCGATATGCCTTGGGTGGTGATATGTCCTTTTGACACTTGGCCAGGTTGTTATGTCATTTCATGAATGTGGAGGGAATTTTGGTGATGATGTTTGTATTCCATTGCCCCATTGGGTTGCTGAAATTGGTAGGAGCAATCCTGACATTTTTTTCACGGATAGAGAGGGAAGACACAACCCTGAATGTCTTTCTTGGGGAATAGACAAGGAACGAGTTTTAAGAGGTCGTACTGCTGTGGAGGTAATGATGACATTATGCAATGACAATAATACCGGTGTTAGACTGTTAATTTCTTAGTTTCAAATCATTTTCCTTCCAAACAAATCGATTTGAATTATAAATCAGATGCTTTTTTTGGGCTAGGATTGGAGGTCTAGTTTCCATTTTATGTATGTTAATAAAATTAAGTATGGTGCACTTTGTAGGTTTACTTTGATTTCATGAGAAGTTTCCGGGTAGAGTTTGATGAGTATTTTGAGGATGGCTTAATCTCCATGGTTGAAGTTGGACTGGGTCCATGTGGAGAGCTAAGATACCCATCTTGTCCTGTAAAGCATGGTTGGAGATATCCTGGTATTGGTGAATTCCAGGTAATCAAGTGTTTTATAGTTATCTGTGTCTGTCAATTTTTAAGATTCTGTTTTCCCTCGCAAATGCTTCCTTGGCTCAAATGTTTATTTTCTTGGATCTCTTTTTAACCACTTTGCTCAACATCCTCCCATCCTTTATACAGTGTTACGATCAGTATATGTTGAAAAGTCTTAGGAAAGCAGCAGAAGCAAGAGGGCACGCTATTTGGGCTAGAGGACCAGATAATGCTGGTACCTATAATTCTCAGCCACATGAAACAGGTTTCTTTTGTGATGGGGGTGATTATGATGGCTTCTATGGCAGGTTTTTTCTTAGCTGGTACTCTCAGGTTTTAGTTGATCATGGAAACCGGGTACTTTCTCTGGCAAAATTAGCTTTTGAGGGATCTTGTGTTACTGCAAAGGTAAGTTAATAAAGAAATTTAGTTTGCAGAAAATTTTGTACTCTAAATCTTGAAAAAAGCTTCTTTGATTTTTTGTGTGTCCGAAACTAATGATTTTGTCTTAGTACACAAGGAATTGAATAATTGATCAGCCCTTATCTTATATACATGGTGTTAATTTTCAATGATTTTAATTCTCACTTTTGTGAACTTGTTTTCAGTGAAAAATATTGCTTTCTTGAGAAAACTTTTCTCAGAACCAACACTATATTAAATTTATTTAGTATGTGGGATGGGTTCTTCAATATGCGATGTTTAGCACAGAGGAAGGGATCATCTTTGGTAGACTGATCAATGATATTGCTAAGTAATAAATTTTCATCCACAAAAAAGATCAACGACCTTGTCTGCACCTCCCATAATAAGTTATAAGGGAAAAGAATCATTTTTATAAAATTAATGCTACACGTGTTGTGGCCTAATCCATTTCAAGAAAATAATCTGGAAAAAGAAAACTTGGTAAAAAAAAAATAGTCCCTAATACTCATGATGTGGATTTGTTCCTGAAAATTACTTTCCCTTAATGTAAAACAAATTGACTTAGAGTTCTTCAGGTTTACTTGTCCACTACTGATCAGGGGAGTGTTCTTTTTTTGACTGATATCCATTTGTAATATACTTTTATCCACTACCAAAAAGAATAGTATTTTCGGCACCAAGCCCCAAAAATTAAGTAGAAAATAAAACTGTTCCAAAATGCTATTTTAAAGTTTATTCTATTTGACTAGGTGTTATACATTTGTTGGTATATATTTTTAGTTATTTGAGCGCGTATGTCTTTTGGTCATGTACAGTCTGATATATTTGAAGTTCTATACAGTTATCAGGTATTTACTGGTGGTACAAGACTGCAAGTCATGCTGCTGAATTAACTGCTGGGTACTATAACCCATGCAATCGTGATGGCTATGCTGCAATTTTGACAATGTTAAAGATAAACGGAGTTAGCTTAAACATTCCTTGTGTTGAGTTGCACACATTAAACCAACACGAGGGCTTTCCAGAGACATTTGCAGATCCTGAGGGATTAGTCTGGCAAGTAAGTGTCTAATCCTTGCCAAACTTTATATTGTTATCTGGTTCGTGTCCTGTATAAGCAATTTCATTGGAAAGAATTTGTTAGAATAATTTATGTTTGTTGGTCTAATATAGAACGAATGATTTTCACTAAATATTGTTTCAAAATTAAAACCGATGAATGTAAAGGGCACCCCTGATTGGCTGATGGTGTATTGCAGGTGTTGAATGCCGGTTGGGATGTTGACCTACCAGTTACCAGTCAAAATGGGTTTCCTTGCCTAAACAGGGTTAGCTATAACAAGGTTTTGGATCATGCCAAGCCCATGAATGATCCAGATGGAAGGCACTTTTCATCCTTTACTTACCTGAGGCTTAGTCCAGTTCTTATGGAACGACAAAACTTCATAGAGTTCGAACGATTTGTCAAAAGGATGCATGGTAAGATGATAATGAAAAATTTCAAATGTATGTTTACCCTCTTCTTGATTTATGGAAATATATATATTGAGGAAAGAAAGTTGTACCTTTATATGACCTTTTTGGATGAAAGCTCATGTGTGATTTGGAAACTTTCTACTTCCTAGTGTAGGTAAGGTAATCCGCAGAACCAGAAGACCAAATTTATTTCATAGTTATAGTTCAGCAACTACTAATTTTGTATTGAACTCTGGATGTCATTATTTGCTTCCATTGACAGTGTTCTTTGATCCACCTAGCATGAGCCTATTATCTGATTGTAATCGTTTAACAAGTAATTTTATACGAATGAAGGGTTGATGTCAGTTATCAGTATACGGAAACTTTTAGTCTCTGCTAAAGTTGTTGCTATCTTTTGAGACATTTGATTATATTAGGGTTGATGACTGCATCGTTTCTCATTGCAGGGGAAGCTGTTCTTGATCTTCAGGTATGACCCATGAAAAATAGGATTTGTATTTATAATTCCCCCGACAAAACGGTTGGGGTATTCTGCTACAGAATAGGACAATTAGGATTGTTATTTGCTGCGGCACATATTCGTTAGTCATGTAATTTTATTAGAATGAGCTTTTGTTTTTCCCCCTTCTTTTGGGATCAAACAACTCACATAAGAGATGTATAATTTATTCACTCCACTCATTTGACCTTATTAGCCAATGTACAATTGTCTGTACAACTATTGAACTTGCAACTTTAGCATACTCATATAAATGATGATATGATGAATTGCTTAAGTCAGTTCCATGCAGCTTTTTTACTTTTACAGTTTTACAGTTGGATAAGTAATTTGTGCAATTGTCAGATTGTCACTGAACTATGTCATGTAAGGAGCTGTAAATAATTTGTTTGACTTTTTTGTTGGTTACTAGAATTAGTTTATATATTATAATTACATCAATTTCATATAATTTATATGTTGTCTAGTATAATTTTATTCATTAAATTTATCTGTAACAAGGGATATTACATCTCAGAAATTGTGATAAGGCTTGATTGTACTTTTGAAACATCTAATAATTTTATTAAAAAGCATCAGCATAGTAGGTACCTTGCTTAGTTTTAACCTTGACAATGTCATTTTTAAGCATAAGAAAATTATATAAAAGAAAACATTTTAATCATCAACTCACAACAATCTCCTTCATTTTCCAAAATACTTGTATTAAGTATACCTTACCAATGACTAACATCTTATCTAATATACAATATTAAGATATACCATTCAGTCAACAATAAATATCTATTATTATGGGATTTAATTCAGTTTTAGATTTAATTAGTCATGAACAATTTTGTTATAATAGCCATCTATTATTCAATAAAAGAGAGTACTTTCTCTCATTATATCCACTCTTAAAAAGGACTTCTAATCATCTGATATCTTAGTGTACGTGTGATCTAAGTGAATATAAACAATACTTAGTATACAATTTAAACAATAGTTCACATATATAGAATGATACGTGACAACAAATTTATACAATTCTTATCAGTCACACTGGTTTAAAAAGATTAGTTCTTTATTTTTATAATCATAATAATCATGACTAGTTCAAAAAGATTAATGTATTTTTTATTTTTTAAATTGTGTTAGAACCTTGCAAGAATTGTTAGAAATCCAACAATTTTATGAAATTCAACAATTTTTTTTAATTGGACACTTCATCGATACGCGTCCTACACACAAAATCAATTAAGCATACAACTTAATATTCATTTCACGTTTAAAATAAACATTCATGTACAATTTCAATTCATGGAGGAGATAACAAGAAAAAAAAAAGAATTTTTTTATTTCTTTTTAATTTGAACGATAATATTTTAACTTGGATAAAAATGAGGGGTGTTGTTTGCTTAATAAAAAATAGGACTGAAAACAAAGTTAAATTATAGAAATATCGGAAAATCAACCTCAATAGAAAAATTAAATATATGTTTAATATATATATATATAATTTATTTATTTTTATGTAACTTTATTGAAATTTGAAATGTTATTTGAGAGATTTAAATTTAAGATCAAAGATATAAATAAAATTATAAAGAGTGTAAAAAGAATCAATTTTTGGCTGCAAAATATAAACAAAGAAATTTGTGCTACCTTGATTAAATTTTATAATGAGAAGTAAAATATGTACAACAAAATAAAAGGAATCCTTTATATACAAGTGAAGAAGATACATATAAATTAGAATAAACACATGATCATTAACATTTGTGTGTCCAATTTTTATTATACATGTTATCTTATTTAAAATTTAATATTTATATTGGTTTTAGTTTTGTATATTTATTTAAATAATATATATGTACTTTATTTTTTGTACTTCAGGTGTAATTATAGATTTATGTGAAGGATGAAAAATAAAAGAAATATAATACCTTGATGAATAGAAGAATATAAATTAGTAGTGTATGTAGTAATTTATTTTTACTATTTTTTTCTATTATTGCATACTTTGAAGAATAGTTATGAACTTCACAATGGTGTAACATTAAAATGAAATTAATATATATATATATATATATATATATATATGTGTGTGTAATTATTAATAATGAAATTTGATTTCTTAAGTGTTTTTTCATGTATTTGTTTTATCTATTTTATCTTTTCCACTCTTACTTTAGTTAATTAACTTTTAGTTTTCGTTATTTATAGGAAACAACACACAAACAATGACTAATTGCAATGAATAGTTAAAAATGTTTTTAATTAATTTTTGTATATATTTATTTAATCTCTTTTACGCTTCTTACTCTTATCTTAGTTAATTTGTAGTAATGAAATATTAAAAAAAAATTACTGTATAATTATAATAATTAATAATAAGTAGATTATTTTTATAATTATTTTCTGTACCTATTTTGTTACAATTTTATTCTTTATGTTTGGTAATTTGGTTTTACTATAATATTAATTACATTTATTTTATTATCATAAAGAAGTATAAATATAGATACGTGTGGAGCCTCTTTCTACTATAATAATAACATTATTATTATTATTATTATAATATTTTAATTACAATATCTATAATCAGAATTCTCTTTTTTAATGTATACAATTTTTTCCAAATATAAGACACATAATTTTGTTCAGTTTTCGTTTTTCAATATTTCATACATGGAATAAATAGAGAAGTCAAATAAAATGTTTTTACTTTTTATAATTTTTTAATTATTGCATTTAATAATAATTTTTTTAATTTTCAAAATTACAAAAAACCGAAATGAATTTCCCCTCCTATTTTTTGTTAGTTGTAATAGAAATTATTTTCTACAGACACTTTCCACTGGTAATAATAGCTAACAACCAAAACGGTAAATGTATTCCTGTATATAAGGACTCTCATACCTTCAAATTGCATATAGTAAAAACGCATTATTTTAAATTAATAATTAAAAATTAGAATGAAAATAGTTAAAATATTAATATATTTGTTTGTTAACAATGTGTTTTTACTATATCCAGTGTCTAGTTGCTTATATAAAATACTTTAGATACAAGTTAATGTTACTACATCCATCACAGTCCTCCAATCATCCAATTCAATCACTGTAATGGCGAAGGAAGAAGGTGAGTGAAGCCTTTTGCGATTTTTGTTTCTGTTATCCCATCATTTGTCTTTAACCAAACATCAGAGGATCAGGAATTTGTAATTATACTTTTATTTATTTTCAGTTTAATGCTTCCGATCTTTAGGTTTGGTTTTGTCTGTTTGATCTTGCTGCAGTGTTTGAGTTTCTCGGGAACGTTCCTCTGCTACAGAGGCTTCCTGGCTCGTCTGTACGGAAGATATCTGAGCTTGTAATTCCCAAATATTATGGTAATAGAATTTTGGTTTTCAAGATTTTACCTCTTTTGTTGTTGAATTGTATTTTGTGCGGCGAATTAGGTGGAAAAATGTTAAAAAAAAGATGTTCGGATAACTGTAGTTTCATTATTATTGCTATTTGGCTTAATTTTGTTTTAGTCCGGAAATTTTTAATTATAAGTTTTGTCACCAAAATTGAATAATAAATTCATTTTAATCTCTCAGATATAAAATCTAGGCTTTTAATCCTGTATCTAGACTGCGTTAACGGAAATGGAAAATGGTAATGTATTTTTTAACATTTGACGGAGTAAAATGATAATTTTAATTTTAATTTTAATTTGGGAACCAAAAGTTAATGTCGAATGTCAGGAACTAAATAACATAGTCAAGTGTTATGATTGTTTTTATTTTTATTATGCTTTGAGAATTAGAGTATTTTAGAAGATTTATAGTATGCAGAATTTCGACAATCGATTGGAAGTGTTTTTTTCATTTCTGGAAGGATGCCTGATGAACTGGTATAAGCAAGCATTAATGTTTTCAAGTCTTGAATGATGAATTATTATGTAGAGCCGAGAGAGTATGTTGTTCGTGAGGGAGAACGTGGGGATGGTTTTTACTTCATCTGGGAAGGAGAGGTATGCTCATTTTTCATGTTATATTTGAATTGAAAATTGTGTACAAAATGGTCATTGGATCAGTTGAAGTGATGTAGATTCAGATTTAAAAGAATTTGTTTATGCAACTTCAAAGTTTCAGTTTTGTGCTGAATATTCAGTTTCCTGGCTTGCAGGCTGAGGTTGTTGGCTCTGTTAATGCTGATGATGATAATCATCCAGAGTTTCTATTGAAAAGATATGACTACTTTGGTTTTGGTAATAAACTTCATTCTTATGTAGCTATTGCTGATAAAAAAAAATGTAGCTATGCTTCAAGACTGCTGTTTATTGTTGCTAACACCCTCAAAGGTGTAGGCCTGTTAGGTCTAGGAGTTTTGATCATCATGATTTGGTTATTGTTAATTATATCAGTTAGATTTTCAAGAAAATATCTTGTAATATTTTTATTGTATCTTTTTAAACAATTTAGAGCATCTTAGATGATCTATTAGGAATGGTTTCCTGATTTTGTTTCATTTTCTTATTTAATTAGGATTAGAGTTCAGTAATGGTACAGATAAGGTTTAGTGGTTCAAATTTTAACACATCTATATATGCAAGAATATTCTTAAAATCACCTTTCTATCAATGAAAGCCTCTTTTTCTCCTCTACTTGAACCATTTAATTTTAACTTGGTGTGTTATGACTCAGTGGTCAAGAGTTCTAACCTTGCCACTTCCATTCCTTGAAAAAGAAAGACTTTAAGGAGAAGGTAAGGTACTAGTGCATTGTTCATGTTTCAAGCTCAATGGGCTTTGCTTTGAGGGGCGTGTTACCAATATAAAACTATTTATGTGTGTTGACTTGACCACATAAGCCTTGGGAATATTTGGTTCCTGACAATAGTATCAAAGTGATGCCAAATTATACAACCTATCCTGTAATTATTCAATTGACGAATTCATCCCAGATTTGTATGTGGTCTATTTCTCGGTAAATCAACCCACAACTGTATCCCTGACTGAAATGGTTATCAAGTTTCAGTTTCACTGAAGTTGGGAAATCCTCCTCACTGGTTTTGTAAGCTTTGCCTTTTTGGCACACTAGAGTGCATGCTCTTTAAAGTCATTGTCTCTGCAGTTGTATTCTTTGGATGTCATTGGATAGATCCATCCCTGTTGCTCCCTTTCACCATATTCTTGTGGTTCTTTGGCTCCCTTGGACTAATGATTTTGTGTTTAGTAATTCGGTTTGATATCTTCTCCATCTCTCCATCAGGTTTAGCGTGTTGATTTGACATGTCCTTTTATCCATCAGGTTTGATATGTATCTTGGCAATCTTTGTGGTGTTTATTTTCTCTGGGTTCTACCCTTTATCTCCTTTTCTGGATGTTTGTTCTTCCAACATCCTTATGTTGTTTGGTTACGTTTTTAAAGCTTGATCTTTGCTCTATTCCCTTTCTGATATTATTGTTGGTTTTCCAATTCTCACAGCATTGAAGAAAAGAGTTAAATTAAAAAAATTACATGTCTTGTAATTCTGACAAACCTTTCTACTGATTAGTATGTCTTCCTGTTGGCAACCATTTTGGCTTTCCACTAACAATCATACTAGTAGTGACTTTTTGTCATGTTGACACACCATAATACTTGATGAGCTTGGTTGGGAAAGAAGTTTTAGTTCTTGTATAATTGCTTACCAGGATTTTTTTTATGTTTCTGCTGACAAAATCTCTTCTTTATTGGTCATGCAACACTCTGACCCACTGTTTTAGGTGATGATCTTTACAACCATCATGCTGAATTAGTTTTTCAGAACTGAAAGAACAAAAATTAGTTTTGAATTTTGTAATTACACAAATGAGGTTTGACTGCTCTAAAAAGCACACATCTAATTTGATATTTTTGTGAATAAGCTTTTTGTCTCGAGTTATCATGTTACATTGGGTAGTGAGGGATACTATTGCTATATACCTATAATTACAGGGTTATCAAATGAAGTTCACCGTGCTGATGTCATAGCTTTGACGAAGGTGCCTTTTGGTTTCTTTCCCTATTGTTTTCCAATGTCTACATGATATGTAAACAAACACTTTTTTTATTCTACAGCAATTGTTTATGTTGATGTGACAGCTATCATGCTTGGTACTGCCCCATGAGCATTCAGCATTGCTGCAGTCGAACTCTATCTGGAGTGCAGAAAAATCGGTTGATACATGCTCACTTGTGGAGCATATACTGCATTTGGAACCTATAGAGGTATCCATATATAGTATATAATGTAATAGACTGAGAAGGAAAAGGAAACTAGTTAGACATCATTGTCCTAGTTTATCTTTGATATCAAGTAGGCTATATTTTGTATGGTTCCTCCTTGTATCATTCTATTAGTATATAATGTAATAGACTGCGAAGGAAAAGGAAACTAGTTAGACATCATTGTCCTAGCTTATCCTTGATAGGCTATATTTTGTATGGTTCCTCCTTGTATCATTCTATTCTTTCTCTTTGGTAGGTAGATATCTTCCGAGGAATCACTCCTCCAGATGCTCCAAAATTTGGAAAAGTATTTGGTGGACAAATTGTTGGACAGGTATGAAAACACCCCTTAATGCCATAAACAGAATTCTACTTAGCATCACTTTATAGGAAATGATTGCTTACAAGGTAATATATAATTTACAGGCACTGGCTGCAGCATCAAAATCTGTTGATTGTCTTAAAGTTGTTCATAGCTTGCATGTCTATTTTCTTCTTGTGGGGGATTTTAACAGTAAGTGTGCTTAATCTGAACTTCATTGACAATACTCCCATGTAGCTCCATATTTTGTCTCTTTGTACCATTTTCGCTTACTTGAAAGATTCATTTTCTTTTCTTGGTCCACCTGCTACATTGTTTTGTAGAAGAACCTTTTCTTCTATTGTTTTTTTGTGATTAACATTTGCAAATGGCAGCAATTTTTTTAAAAGATGGCAGTTTAATGACTTTATTGTTGAAAAAACATCCTCCTGGCTTTTTCATGTTTTCATCATTTCTTTTTATAATGTTGTGCATGTTTATATTTGTTGGATAGCTTGTACTGCATATTTGTGCTTAAATGTAAGTAATTTGAACTACTTTATGGGTTGTTAGTTAAACTCAATACTGTCAAGTAACTTCAATGTTTTTTCTCGACAATTGCAGGCTCTGAATAGTTCTTGAGTTAGTTTTATCTTAACTTTCTATAGTCCTCTAACAAAGTTTCTATTGTCTAAGGCGACAAATCATATTTAAGTAAATCATGTAATGAATGTTGTACTAAAGAGGTAAAAGAGAAAAAAGTGGCAGTACCAAAAATGAAATGTTAAGATGGATGTGTGGCTAAACAAGAAAATACATGATATGAATAATTGTATATGGAAAGGAAAATATTAGTGTGACACTATTAGGACTTAAGCAGAAGACAAGCTCAACCCAAAAGACTAATCCATTAGGTAGGAGAGTCTCAAGGCTTGAGTATCATATGAAGTAGTTATCCTACTCAATGTGGGACTTCTAACATTACCACCTATTTAAGGACCGATGTTTACGATGGCTTCACCCTGTTGATATTGAACCAGTAGTAGCACTTTTCTCCTTGAGAGGCTTGCATCATCTTTTCGCAGCCCAACTCTATAAAAAGGCCAATTGCCGGGTCTTAAGAATAAGAAGAGAGTCCAACTTAAAAGATTAGTCCATTACGTAGAAAAGTCTTACGGCTTAAGTACCAAGTATCTCATCCTACTCACTATTATCATTTTATCATTATTTGAAGTCTTGAACTTGGTGTTTTGTTATCATTTTACTGTTATTTGAAGGTTTGAACTTGCTATTCTTATTAGTTTTGTGTCTGTTTTTAATTATTTCTTTAATGAAAATTTATTTTGGCTCTATATGTATATATTGTATTTTTATTTCTTCCAGCATGCATTCTGCAACAAACCGCAATACCATTATATATCAAGTTTGGTGTCTTTTTGTCTTCCAGTACCCATTATATATCAAGTTAGCCGTGTCCGTGATGGGAAGAGTTTTGCTACTAGGAAAGTGGATGCAATTCAAAAGGGAAACGTCATATTCACAATGCTGGCTTCATTTCATGTATTTCTCAATTCCACATTCTTCTTGACATGGAATATGATAAAATTTCTGTTTATTTAGCTCCGAATCTGGTTAAGTTATGCTTTCTCTTTTTGCATATTTGGTTATCATTCTTAATTGAATATATAGTCTATAATAAGGAATTTTTTTAAGGTTAATCACATGCGGTTTTCTTTAGTTTAACATTTCCTACTTGTACATAGGGATGACAAAAAAATCTATTTTCGTGGATATCCGTGAATAGTATAGTAAATAGACATCTTTAATGGATACCTAGAGATAATGGATATGAATATTATAGTTATCCACTTGTTGATGGAACTAATATGGTTATTATGGAATCCAACCCACATATATCCACTACCTGTTAATTATTATTAATGAATTTTAATTTGAATATTTTTAGAAAAAAAATCTAGCAATCAAAATAAAATTATTGGTGAAAGAATCGTTTTGAATTTAATTTTATATATTTATATTTTTTATACCTATGAAATTGAAATTATTTTTAAAAAGATTAATTTTTTAATCTTTCTAATATTTAAATTTGTTTTTTAGAAAGACCAAATTTATTACACTAATATTTTATTATACAATTTTATTTTAATTATACTTTAAAATTAATTTTTATTTGAGTTTATGTTTTAAAGAATTAATTTTTGAATATTTTTATTTAAAATTAAAAAGTTAAAATTAAAATATTCATGAATACCAGTGGGTATAAAAGAAATCCATAGATATTTTTTGCAGATATCCAATAGGTAGCGAGGTTTTTTAGACTAGATGAATGGTCATTTGGAGGACCTGGGGCAGTGCAACTATATAACATGGCATTCTTGGCATTGATACAATAAAACATGTTTAAAGAATTAACAAAACCCCGATGCAAAAGTGGAATACCATCAATAACTTTGCTATGAAAAGCATTTATATTTATTTGGGTATGGTCATATAAGCTTTAGTGCTGTTAGGAGAGTAGGTACGTTGATGCAGCATTAACAATTAGTACATGAGATGCTATCGAGCATTGGAAATATAATTGGAAGAGTATGAATCTGAGTTTCCCCTTTTCTAGTATTATTTTTTAATGATTACAAAATATAACATATAATGTAGCTTTCTTTAAGCCGTTTTCATTTTGATTGACATATGATCTTTTAGCACATATGCTCTTGCTCTTGTCAAGATATTATTCTCTAAATTCAGGAGCACATTTAACTTTGTTATTATTCTAAATCTACAGAAGGAAGAATTGGGGTTTCAGCACCAGGAAGTGTCTATCCCATCAGTCCCTGCTCCAAATAAGGCAAGTGACTAGCTTATATTCATAAAAACAGTTATGGATTTATTAGACTGTTATATTTCTTTCTTTGTTATAGCTTTTGTCGTTGGAAGAGCTTCGGGAGCTACGTCTGACCGACCCTCGCCTTCCAAGGTAATAATATCTAGCACATCATGCTTGATGCTACAGTTTTTTTTTTTTTAACTTTTTCTTTGGTTCAACTCCTAAGAATACTGAAGATTTTCTTTGCCATTACGCAAAAAATTGTTGCCTCAGAACTTACCGGAACAAGGTGGCTACAGTTGAATTCATTCCGTGGCCAATAGAGATACGGTTCTGTGAACCTAGAGCTTCAACAAATCAGACCAAATCTCCCCCTAGGTTAGCTAGATTCTCTGCCAATTTGTGCTTGCTTTTTTACTGGTCTTTTATGCTATGTTTGTGTCAGAGATTTGGGGAGAGAAGGGAAAGGATTGGTGTACCATTCCAGATACATCATTATTGAATCCTTTGCCTTATTTTCTCTGTAAATCATTTTTGAAGACTTAATGCTAGGGAATTTTAATGCTGCATATTATATATCTTATTACAAATTTGACTGCAGTTTGAGATACTGGTTCAGAGCAAGGGGAAAACTTTCAGATGATCAGGCCTTGCACAGGTACATAGTTTCTATTTACCTTTGGATATGTTCAGTTCTGAGTAGCTTTGTGAAATTGTCCTACGCATGAGCTAGGAGGGCTTTAATTGATGTGCTAAGGCTTGCATTTCTAGGAGAGCCTATTACTATAAATAGTTTCAAGTTCTGTTATAATTTGTGTTGCCTTGGGAAAAGGAAAACTTGTGTAGTAAGAAAGACCAAGCTTGGAGAGTTTGAGACACAATGCATAGGGCCATTTTACTTTACCGAAATTAAACTCTTACTAATTAGAAGAATGAGAGAGGCAAGGATTAAATTAATGACCTATTGTGTGGCTTTCTTTTATTGATTGATGGTCATATTTGGCTTTAATACCATATCAAGACCCACTAGTCCAAAAGCTTATTAACGCTTTTATAGTAAAAGCTCTTCAGTGCTTTTATATATAATAGTAAGTGAATCGGGTTTGTGTTGCAGGTGTGTGGTAGCATACACTTCAGATCTAATCTTTCTTCAAGTGAGTTTGAATCCCAACCGTAGGAAGGGCATGAAGGCACGCGCTGTGAGTCTGGACCACTCGTAAGTATCTGAGTCATGTGATGTGTAATTTGTACTTCCGTCCCACAACGACTATAGTTTTAGTCATCTAAAACTTTTCCAATTGACTTATTTTCTCACCTTCCAATGATGCATTAGTTTTTCTCATCCTAATTTGTCTTCAAATTAATTACACTCTCGGTCTCGGTCAAAAGTATGCTTTACTAAAAGAATGACGCTTTTTAAGTCAAAATTGTTTGAAGAAGTGGTATATTTATTGTTGTTTGTGTGAAATGACCTTAAACTATAGTCACTGTAAAACAGATAGCGTATATTAACATTTTTTTGGTGTAAAAGGAAGTATATTAACATAACACTGAGACAAACTAAAAGTTTTCAACTAACAAGTTGTTGTTCCTAGCATCAATAACATAATTTTAAAAAAAAAAACCTACAAGTTTTCGAGCTATGATTATGAATTTTCTCTCTTCTTTTTTGTTTGATGTTTTGTTGGTTTTATTTCAGCATGTGGTTTCACAGACCTTTAAGAGCCGATGACTGGGTGCTATTTGTGGTGAGTACCGTAAAGTGTTTCATTATTTTAGGAAAGTTTAAACAACAAAAAATCATTCAAACAGCTAATAAGTGAATAAATTGGTTACTCGTTAACCACTCTTTGAATATCATTAACTATTTAATTAGACAGTGTTTTATAAATTAAAAATACTTTTCGCCAAAAAACATTTTTTTTTAATTTTTTTTTTTCATTCTGTGAAGTTCTTAATACTTGTTTTACAGATTTCCAGTCCTACTTCCTGTAATGCCCGTGGCTATGTTACTGGCGAAATGTTCAATCAAAAGGGAGAGGTAAGGGATTATCTCTTCACATCACTTTATCACACACTCTTGATTATCCATATTTGGTTGTATGATCAAGATTTATTTATTTTACTCTCTCAATGAATATGCCCAAGGGGGAGAGAAGACATATTTAGTGATAGTTTGAAGAATAAATAAATTTTGAGGATATAACCATGGTTTTGGTTAGATAAACTTTTTCAACACAATAAGAGAAAAGAAATATGAAAGGGTGCTTGTTTCATGTTATCTTCTTTTATTTCCAGAAAAAATGGGGATGAGAATAAATATTTTTTTGATCATTGGGAAACTAAGAAAATATAATTTCACCAAACATTTTAATATTCTAACATTTTAAGCGGTTAATATCCAGAAGGAGGTGGATATTTCCTTTCCATTAGTTATTATCTATATCTAAAATAACTACTCATCCTCACTGCATTCTACTTTTCTTTTACTTTTAATTTTTAACGTAGTAAGTTTAATATTTACTTTGTCTAAAATTACTAGATAAATTTTTTTGGGTAAAATACTCCTAGGAATATAATTCTTGGGAATGCAAAGTTATACCGTGAAACAAACTTCCTCTAACAAAATGAATTAAAACCAAACATATTGAAAAATCAAACTATTTTTTATTGAAAAATCAGGCAAAAGCATCATAACTATAGTTAGCCACAAGATAAGAGGAAAAGTCCAAATAGGAGAATATTTTTCGATATTTCTGTATGTTAATTTAGATGTATTTAAACTTTTAAACACGCTCTCATTTAACTTTTTTGAAACTGGGGTTGTTACATTAATTTTAACATAGGAAGTTCGATATATTTAACTTGTACGGAACATATTCGGGTCTACAGAATTGTTCATGACCTTTCAATATTCTTGCTTGTTAAATGAGAATTCACAGTAAAACTTATTAAGTTCTTATTAGTTTATTCAGTAAGCTTAACCATTAAGTCTTTTATGAGTTTTTCGATTAATACATGAACTATCTCTTTTCAGCAGTAGTTTTTCCTCTTTTCCCTGGTTCATTTTGTCTTGAGGTTTTTTTCTGTTTGGGAACTTGCAGCTTCTTGTATCAGTGGTTCAAGAAGGTCTAATGAGGGAAGTGATTTCTCCAAATTCAGCCACCAAATCTAAACTGTAAATAGCCAAGAAGGCAAAGGACTTGTGATTTTCTTTTTAGTTATGTGTTGTTTTAATGCATGGTCATCACAAATTATTTGGTTTTCTTTCTGTGGTGAATTCTAGAGTGAACCATCTAATTGGTGGTGCACCTATACAGCACCATCACATAAAGTTATATATATATATATATATATATATATATATATATATATATATATATATATATATATATATATATTTTATTTTTATTTTTTATTTGTGTTGTTTATTATATATGTTATTTATTTTTATATTTTTTGTTTTTTTTTTTATTTTT
>Ga0123342_1003466_pt1 | contig 25267 bp, 8 predicted proteins | sample Turbeawhitnodule_FD_89960 | JGI IMG/M metagenome (GOLD analysis project Ga0123342, IMG submission 89960) | Root nodule microbial communities of legume samples collected from Mexico - Turtle bean Mexico white nodule | ecosystem: Host-associated > Plants > Roots > Nodule | place: Mexico: Nepantla... | reverse complement strand
TTGAATTTTGTTTTGTCTTATAGCAATTTATCACCTTCTTACAAATCTTTTGTTATGTCTCTTTCTTCACATGTTGAGCCAAACACTTATTCTGAAGCTGTGAAACATGACTGTTGGAGAAAATCTATACAATGTGAGATATCTGCTTTAGAGTCAAATCAAACTTGGGAGACTGCTCTTTTGCCTAAGAACAAAGTTGTCATAGGTTGCAAATGGATATTCAAAATAAAATATAAGGCTGATGGGATAATTGAAAGGTATAAAGCAAGGTTAGTGGCATAGGGATATGCACAAACAGAAGGCATTGACTACCTTGATGCTTTCTCTCCAGTAGCAAAGATGACCACCATAAGGTTGCTTCTTTCTTTAGCTTCTTTCTCCCGCCTCATAGATTCTATATATAAATAACTTTATGTGTATAAATAATACACTATATTTTATGATTAAATATGTGTATAGAAACTTTTATTTATAATAAAGTGTTTTTTCAATTAAATACGTGTATAGAAACTTTTATTTATAATAAAGTGTTTTTTTTTTCAATTTTTGTTTCTTGCTTGTTATTGTTATGAATCCAACAAAGTTTAAGATGAAAAAAGTAGAGTATTTGAAAGGCAATTGCTTCCTGCACCATATCACTGCACCCAATCATAGGGAAAAAGCTGAAAATACCCTTAAAAAATGGGTTACATATAAAATAACATTTTGGACCTTCTTTTCCGGAACACAATAATCTCTTATGGATAAATTTTTCCGGAATATATTATTTTCAGTTTTGGATTTTTTTTATCCAGAGTGGGATTTTGATTTTTTTTTTGGATTTTTATATCCAAAACAAAATATATCTTCTGGATTTATTTTTTCAGAATGCATTATTTTCAATTATGGATTTTCATTACCAGAATAAAGGTATTTTCATAATTTTTGAATGTTGGGTGCAGGTTCAAAAGTGTTGGGTGCAGGGAGCATTTGCCTATTTGAAACCATGGCCTATGGTTGAGTGGAACGAATATATTATTAAGGATGGCTAGACTATTTGAGAACAATATGATGTTGAAAATAACCAAACCTTTTATTGATGGGTTAACTCAAGGTCTAATAGAGGAATGAGATAAAGCATTATGAACATATTTAAAACAAACTTGACAATGCATAGAACTACGAACACTATGACCTCTTTTATTACGACCAAATTGGTCTCCTCAAACTCATCTAACACCATTTGAAAATCTCAAATGTATTGATTGAAACTTGTATTTGTCTAGTATTGTGGTGAATTTCTGTATATTCGAGGAGAATGATTAGTTACAAAAAGAGTAAGAAAAAAAATAATATATAGGTGGATTATTTAAACTTGGATATTTAATAATTTTTTTAAAGTCTAGTAGATTTAAATTTAAATTAGATTGAAATCAAGTTAAAATTTATGCATCGGAAGATAATAAAAAAACTTAGAATAAAAAGGTAAAATTCAATAATAATATTTGAAATGAATTAGAAAAAAATTATGAAATAGGGTAAAACTAAATACATAACATAAAACAAACTACACGCATGCCAATATTGTAAACGAACTCATAAAAAGATGTTTTCTTTCAAAATTAAGACACGACCAAACGGTATTTTCTCGTTCCACAGATTGAATTATGTAAACTAATGAATGAACTTTTTATGCCAAAACCGGTTTAAAATATGTCTTTTAACTGAGATTTGGAATGAAAATGATCTGCCAACTTTCACTTTCTTATGCATGCTGCATACAACTTCAATCAATATGGTTAAACAAAACATTATACGGTTCCTTTTAGTATTATATATACTAAAGTTTTCCAATGTTAAAAGCAGATACATATTATGCCTTTTCAACTTCATTCAACTTTATAAATTTGAGCACCATCAAGTAAAAACCTACTATTTCATTGCATTAAGCACTTTTTATGTAGCCTTTTTTTGGAAAGGTACAGCAACTAAATACATAGCATTCACGTGCACTCTCATAGTTTCAATGCTCTATTTTTCTAGGTCATAATTATATGCCGCTCCAGAAATGAGTTCAAAGCTAGCTGCTAGATATATTCTTGCACAACCAATAGCACCCTAATAAAGTAACTTTTGTTTACAAATTTAGGTAATAGCTTATCATTAACACCAAATATAGCAAGTGCACTACGAGGCATGAACACTTTACACAAGTCCCTCTTCAATATTACAGTGAGTTCTTTAAATAGGAGTTGCCATTTGAAACTGAAAACAGGCATGCAAGGGTCAGCTTTTGCACGAGATAGGGTTTCTCTTAAGCTGCAGAAGATGCAGTAACGGACATAGAACATCCATTCTGTGAAAACCTCTTGGAACCTGTGCATGTCAAGAGAAACATACCTTAGTACTTCGCTGTAAACAAATTTAGTTTGAGTATGAAGTGCATGTTAGTGCATGTTTGTGTTAAAGTTAATATTACAAACTGAATTTGCAAAAGCAATCCTCATTTTGCTTTTACAAAACTGAGTTTCTAGAAGAATTTTAATGTGTACACATACTTTTGTAGGTAAGCGAACACGTGTTTGGATCATTCCAAACTGAAAACCAAAAACTGTTGCACCTTTTCAATGTTTATCAAGAATAAATTATACAAAATAAAATCCTCCTCCAGATAAATGATCAACACCAAAAAACACGTTTCAGAAAGATGCAGTTGGAGCAACGCAAGTGATGTTTCTCTACCTCAACAATGAAACAAGCCCAGCTATCGCTAGAACGGTTTTCCAAGATCCCTTTCAAGATGGTGACTTCCAGCTTCCGGATCACCTGAGCAATCTCCAAGAAAAGTCCATGCTCATTGCATATCATCTATTTCAAAAGTGGTACAGCAGTTCAATAAATGTAGACTTTGTATCCTATTATTTGTTTTTAGAGCAAAGTGAGCATGGAGAGGAAATAGCATACCTCAATGAGCATGTGCCCTGTGCATTCCAGATCTTCTATGACTATAGGCCATGCTAGTTCACTTTCAAAGTCAAATGCACAGCTCCTTCCTGGGTGGCTACCATTGATTTTCTGTCTTTTGCTCTCAGCAACCTAGACACCAACTTCTCCATGTCAAGCTAAATCAAGGTAGTTGAAACTGATTTTGGATGCATTTGGACATTCAGCTTATTAAGAAATAACTGCTAATTATGCAAACATTTAAGTACAAGTTTTTTCATGATAAAAAAGTAAATAGCATTAAAAATTGTTTCCATAAACTATCCTTAAGAACATATTGAAATAAGGACATGTATAGTCTATCTTGAGGATTTATAAGAGAGAAAAACAAAAACAAAAACAGAAAACTGAAACTGATTTCTCTTCAGTTAAAAGTAATTTATGTGTAAATTAACTTGTAGAAACTCTCTCATAATTTCTATAAAAGCTAATTTTAGTTTATGAAGAAATCAATACAACTTTTTATTTCATATTTTTCTCCTAAAAATCCAAACATGTAAGCCAAAATCAATTTATGTAAGTTATTCCAAATGCTCGAGGCAAGTCCTTGTCATAAATCAGGTCGTACATAAGGGCTTTCGAATGCAACCTTACATTTTCTCTTTACAAATCCTTTTCTTGTCACGCCACCCATTATCAAATGTCTTGGCTAAAAGGATAAATATGAAGATTTTGTGAGGCATACAAGCACAACGGATTGCAAGCCAAAAGTAGTTTTAGGTGACAACAAATACAAGTTTTCTAGTCAAGGAGATAAACTTTGCTTTTAAGTTTTCAGAAACAAAGTGAGCCTTACCGTTCGATTTGCAAATCGTTTCAGTTTCTCAGCCTGACTTGTTATCTTTCTCAAGTAGAGCATGTGCTTTATGGTCCGTTCCAAGAGGTTGTCAATGCTACACTGCATACCATAAGACCAAAGTTAAGAATTTGACTATGTAAAAAAGGGAAATAAATTAATTAGCTTTTGTTCTGAAACATAAAAAACTCACCCTTCCACCATCTGGGACAAGTTCTCTCAACTCCTTCATCCTGTCCATGATAAGCTGTCTATCTCTTGGCCTTGCCTTTTGGTTGTTAGCAACTCTTGTTCTTTTCTTGTGTGTGCTAGAGAGCTTCGGTCCACTAATTGGCAGCATATGATCATCTTCCTTTTCCTGTTGCACCTCATCAATCAATAAGCTTCCATTTCCATCAAAAGATGATGTAAAAGGGTTAGAAAATTCATATTTTCTCTTGGCGGTAACTGCAGCCACAAGATCTTTTTTCACATCTGAATTATTTTTTGGTTGAATGGAACCACTAATCTCTGTTGGCATAGTTGTAAGAGACCTGATACTGTTCGAAATACTAGATGTATCATCGGCAGAACTGCACAAATTGCCAAAAACAGCATCTAGAAGATTTTCTGGATCAAGATCTTCGGGAAGCTCAAAACCTTTAATATGATCATTCTCTTTTTTATTAGTTATCAGACATGAGGTATGGTATGTATCACCAACAGAGTATGCAACTGATCCAAGTGCTTTGTGCAATTCTGACTCTGAGGGAAAATTGAAGTCGTTGATATTCTTTGCATCATCATAACCACTTTCAGTGCCTCCAAATTGTTTCCCTGTCATATTGTTAACAGAGAAAGAGTCTAATCCATTTGACATCTCTTCAAAAACTGACCAGGACCACATCTCTTCTTCCATGTGATTTGGTTTTGTCTCCATCTTACCAATATGTCTAGAAACAGTTGACATATCAAGTGATGAGGAACCTATCTCATTTACATTTTCCCTTTTCATAGATTTTAGTAGATCTTGTCTAGACACACAACAGTCATCTTGAATAAATGATAGCATTGTTGGGTTCAGCCTTCTTGAACCATTTTCACTGTGCAAAGCAGTACTGGTAGAAACTTCACTTTTCAATATGGTTTTAGTAACAGAAGATGATTCATCCAAGCTATCCATCAAATTATGCATTAGGTCTGAGAATGACCAATCTTGATAATCAGTTCGCATGTTGAAAGGGTTAATATTTGCTTCCGTGCAATCAATGGATTGGACCTTATCCTTCACATTTGTAACAAATTCCAAATCTTCAGCAACCTAACATTTGACAGGAAAAGAAAACATCATGTAATCATATAAAGCATGAAGCCAAAATTTGCAACAAAAACACACATGCTCTCACAAGTCACAAACAACAACTGCACCAAACATTTAAGATACTAATTTTTGTACCTAAACTTCTACGGTATGTAAAAACTGAAAACAATACAAACACTTACACCTGAATGAGGAATTTAACTCTCTCCACCCCCATAAATTTCTTGGGTCACCTCCCATCTATTCCAGAATGGGCTTTCTAGAATTCAAAACATACATTATGAAAAGCCCATTTTACAATGAATGAAAGGTGCCAAAGAAATTTACAGGGCACAGAAAGAAACGCCCCAAAATGAGCATAGCAGATATGCAAAATGGGTGAAATAGACCAAAATTTACTGCTACAGCTCAATAATATATTTTATCATCCAAAGTTCACCCGTTTAAAGGAAGAGTCAAATACAAAATTTAAGATCTTATTCAAAACAGAAATTAAAAAATTTAAGGTAGGGAACAAGATTGCCAGAATTTGGGGACAGGATAAATAAATATATGCATGCATCAGGGTACCATTTTAATTGTAAAAGCCACAGCCTGTCTAGGTTAGGATCCAAATACAAAATATATACGTACCTCTTCAAATGAACCAAACTGCAAAACCCCTAGAGGAAGTACCGGTACCAGCACAATAGTCTGTGAGAGAAATTCAAATCATCAACTCAAGATTTGCTTGAATTGCTTCATTTAGTGCATAAATATTATGTTGAGGCAAGCCTAATATAAGTTGATTTTTCTAGTCATTAGCACACTGATTAGGCCACATGCAAAAAAAGCTTTATATTATACCCAGAAAGTAGGAATCAAAATCAAAATCTTATTTGTAGTACAAAAATATATATAAAGGTAAGGCATAATACCTTGATGCCACATGCAATTTGAAGAAGCCACTCATCATGACACTGGAGAGGGAGAAGATTTCTGTTATTAAGTATTACAAAGAAGTATGATTAATTAATTTATTTCTAAATGGAAATTGTAAGTATAGAATCTTACCTCAGGGATTAAATCAGTGTCAAATTTACCGGTAAGAATATCCTCACAGGAAACCCAACAATGATCCCTGGCAAGAGCTACTTTGCCAACAACCCTGAAAGAATGATATAAAGTCAACTTATTCAGTTTGAATCATCTTTATAAATCATAACACAAATACCTTGTGGTACACAATAATACTATACTTAATTTAGCAATCTATGCTTCCTCTAAGAGCACCTACATAGGAGCAGCTTTATGCATCTCACAACACAAAGAAAGTGACATGCACAACCACTAGAAACATTCACTCAGAATTTTCTAAAATATAAAGCATACATGATCTTCATGTATTTGAGGGCACCCTCCTAATGTGAATATAAACAAGAATGATTTGAGGAAATTAAAGAAGTAAACACCCTCTATTCTTTATATGATTATGGCTAAAGGTTCCCAGCAAGGACTAAGAAAATCAACATTCGTTCTCAATTACAAGAGCATAAAAGATAATTTGTCTATGTTAAAAGCTTGATCTTGTAATGTCTTCTCATTTCACTTTGCAGAGTTTCCCAAACAAGACAAGCATAAAATTAGAAAATGAGCTTGATGTGTTTTCTTTATTAGTTTTCTAAAATGAAAATTACTTTGAATCAGATGGAGCAATTCACAAGTTTAGACATAAAGAACAATAAAACAAAAGTAGTTACCCTTCTCCAAAATTGTATTTACGATGAGACATCTCAATCATGAGTAGTCGAACTGAATAATCTCCTGAATAATCAGTACTTTCACCTCTTGAAGAATATAACTCATGTGGGGACTTGAAATTGAAGTCATCCCACATACTTTCCTTAACCTCATTTCCTTTCTGGTAACCATTTTCCCAAGTCAAATTCCTAAAACATGTAGAGTTGTGTTATATACACAAGATCTCAAATTCTAAACAGAAAATATATAATTTCATTCAACATACCAATGAACCAATTACAAGCGATAATTAACACACTAAATGGGATGGTGGACAATGAGTTTACTCATTCACGTTAACTACAAGTTTCTATAACAGTTTAATATTTGCTTAATGGTAACTGATACAGTAATGCGGTAAAGTTTCAGTTAGATCAAAGGGTTAATGACCTTCAGGCTCTTGAGAGATTATATTGTGCTTCTCAACAAACATTTAGGGGTGAAAAGAAGCTTTTAGAACATACCACCTCTTGTTATATTTAGAAGAGCTTTTTCAAAAGTTTATCTCGGTCCTTTCTATAAGAAACACAATTTAAGATATAAAGAAGCTATGGACAAATTTAAGCTCATAATCCAATTAACTTTCAACCCTTTTACAGAATTATATAATTAAACCATTAAAGTGAACATGAGTAATCATTCTGATAGTCAATTCTACCATTCTCCCAATTAGATAATAAGAAAACGGTTAACAAATCTACTCCTTCCAAAACGTGTCATATAGCACAAAAACGCAGGTAACTCGATGAAATAAAGAACTTACATAGGAAAATGGTGGTTAAGCTTCCAAAAAACAGCATATTTCCATTGCGTGTGATCACAAAAGCCCTTCAACAACGACGTTATGGAAGTGGCTTCCATCTGTTCTACTTTCCCGGACTATGCAAAACAACGAAGAAACACAAAAGAAAACCCAATAACAACCTCAAACACACACCTAGCTTCCTCTGTATGAACCTCTACCCGCTTGCTTAATTCTCAAACCTGCTCTTCTTTTGATTGGTGGCCCTGTTGTACTAAGGAGCATGAAAACAACCATAGCTTGGCTCCTCCAACACAAAACTATGACAAAGTATGTGTTTAGAGCCGTGCTGTCAAAATCAATGACGACCAGAAGTGCTCACTATATCCAAATTTTGTGCCATTTTGAAGCAACTTGCAGCCAAACTCCAAGGAGACACTGCTTTTAGAAGAAAATCCCCGAACCAAGCCTCAAAACAGGTCAACACAGAATAACACACATCCTGTAACACCAAAGCACAAAACTTCGTCAAGAACTTATCCAAAAAGTCTGTTTAATTACTGGTAAATTTTTCAATGTTCTGGGGAAGGAAAAACACTAAGTCAACTCTATCAATGAAGAATCGAATTATACTCTGTACGATTTGCTCAGTCAGAAATTCAGAATAAAACAACCAACCCATAAACCAAAATCCTATCTTTATTGCTGATTCATTTTCTAGCAACCAAAGGTTAATCACATTTGAGCAGTAACTGACAAGACAACCCCTATGCTGATGATGATGCTTACCACTTCTACTTTTGACTGCAATCAAAGAATTTCACCATACACAAATTCATTACACTCCATGAGAAAGAAGCCAAGTGAAACTTCCCGACCCACTAAAAAGAGAGATTTTGATGGACGATCAAAAGACCCAGAAGGCAGAAAAAAGTGGAAAAGGAGAGAGGGGTGGCACTTTGTCTTTTTTGCACAAAGTCCACACAACACAAAGCCTTGGTTTTCTACTATTATTCATGCCAACAGCAATAGCACCCCCCTTTTTATATAAAAATAACGTCATTGGCACTCACTCTCTTTCATCTCACGGACTTGAAAGTGATTCAGAGGTGGATTTGATAAAATGGGGAAGAGCAAAGTGGGGAGGGGACCCTACAGACAGGGACACTGAGGGTGACAGAAGCTGCTGATGGTTCTACTGCACTTTGGAGCGCGTGGGAAAAGGAATTTCGACTTTCTAATGACATTAACAGTAACAGTAACAGAGACAAGTTCTGTTATAGTTGAATCTTCTCCTCGGGATTCTCTCCTCATTGCAAACACTCATTATTGCACATTGCCCAACCACACAAAACTCGGTAATGTTTTTTTTTTTTGTCTGAAGGAAAAAACTCAGTGGTCATAACCTACATACAAACAACAAATATGAAAACAATGAAGCTATAAAAAATTAGAGAGAACAAATTATATACCAATATTTTATATTATTATTCGATCTTAAACACTTTTATAATAAATTTATTAGTTTTTATTACAATTTTTAAAAAAATTATGTTAAATTCTATTTCTCATTAGTTAATATTATAAAGTTTCCGTTAAATTTTAGTTTTTGTTTTGTAAATATAAGTTTAAACATTTTTTATTTCTCAAATTTAAATTAAGTTAATTTTATCTCAATGAAAGTTTGAAAACAATATTCAACAAAAAAAATTCTCTTACAACAATAATACAAAATTGAAGTACGTTAGCGTGTAACAATTTGTAATTGCTTGTTTGTAATTGAGTCATATCAGCAAAATGCATACACACAATTAAAAATATTAATTTTAAATATAAAAAATTAAAAGTAAACTTACTCCATATTTAAAGACCAAAAAGTATTTAAACTTCGAAATATTACTGCTTCACTCTTATATCTTTACATCATTTAGACTTCTTTTTATATCTCATAATGATTGATGTTTCACATTTTTAAAGTCTAGTTTAATATTGTTTTAATAGATTTATTCTTATTTAATATTACTACTAATGGCCACTGTAAGATCATCTCATTAAGTTTATTTATTAGTGATATCTTATTTATTTTATTCTATTCATTATTTTAATATTATTTTTTATTCTTTGTTATTATATTAAAAAAAGATAAATATTAATAAAACGTTTACGAATCTCTCTTTATTGTGTGGCTTTGTAGTTTTTCACCTTATCCCACTAATGGATAGATTTAGCACAATTTCTCAATAAATACTCAAATTAAAATAAAAAACAGAATTAGTTATTTTATTAAATAAAAGGCCTACATATGTAAAATCTAAACCAAACACGGTATATTTAGTTGAGACAAAAGAAATAAAAAAAATTAAAAATTAAAAATAAATAAAAAAAGAAAAATAGATTAAGAAATAAAGTATAATATCGATTCCTTGAGTTTGGAAAAATAAAAAAGATATAGTCAAAATAAATAAATAAAATTAATGAATTTTAATGTATTTCTCTATATCCAACAAAATTATATTGAAATTGATATAATTTGGAAATGGAATACTTAGATATTAAGACAATTTTTTTACATGAAATAGAAATCGTTCAAATACAACAGTTCGATGAGTTTAAAGAAATCTTTGTATGGTTTGGAATAGAGTTCAAGATGGTGTCATAAGAGATTTGATGATTTCATAAAGGAGACAAAATTTGAAATGAGCAATTATGATAATTGTGTTTACATCTTGAAAAGAGAAGAAATATTTGTGTTGTTCATGCTCTTATGTGTAGTTGATATCCTTAGAGTCATCCAATATAAAAATGAAATAAGTAGCTCTAAGAAAAATTAAGCTTAGAGTTTGAGATGAAGAATCCTGGTCCCGAGAGGGGAATAGATATGGACATGTATAGAAGGATCAAACGATTGTGGTATTGTGTCTATCTTAGTAGGGATACTTGAGAAACATGGTTGAGAGGTTTAGGATGCATGAATCTAAATTTGTGGCACACCTTTGGTACATCACACTAAGCTCTCAATTACCCAAGCTCCTAGTTCAGAGGAAGGTAGGAGGGAGATAAAAACTATTCCACGTGTTAAGGGACTAGGGAGCATCATGTATGGGATGATGTGAAACAAACTGAATCTGACGAATGTTAGTATTGTTAGCATGTTCATAGTGTTGGGTTTAACACATAGTAGATCATATATATGGGCTCACTGGAGACTTTGAAGTAGGTGTTGAGATATTTGAATGGAATAGTATTGTCTAGTATAGTGTATATATGGTCTACCCATTGCAGAAGTGTTATAAAGGAGTTTGTGGATGCAGACTATATAGGGAATGTTGATACCAAAAATATGTTTTTACATTGTTTGGAACTGCAATTTGTTGGAAAGTTAGTCTACAATTAGTGATGGCTTTATCTACTATCCAAACAAAATATATCACACTCACAGAAGGGGTGAAGGAGACACTATGGTTAAAGGGGATGTAGGACTTGTGAATATTCATTGTGATACTCAAAATGTCATACATGTAATTAATTATCACATTTACCCCAAGAGGGCCAAATACATAAACATTAGACTACACTTTGTGATAAACGTTGTTGAGTCTGGGTGGTTAGAAAGGAGAAAATAGTCTCAAAGGAGAATTTTGCAGATGTGTTTACAAAGTTCTTGCTAAGATTGAGATTCAAGTGTCTTGGGAAATTAATTTTTTGTTTGAGGATAAAGGAAAGTGATGTGAAAGCTCTTCCATTATGAGTCAAGAATTGTGATTATTGGTTCTAAATCATAATTGTTTGATAAAGAGCACAATGCTTTAAATCATCCTCATAATTTGCTTCTATTTCTATTTATCTTGGAAGTACAACTTACTCCACACACATATTTACCATATAGGATTTCAACTTCAATATTTCCTTCACATCAATCCTCTCAGCATGACCCTCATCCTCAACATGCAAAAGTGATTATCACACTCATCCTCTTCACTCTCATTATCATAATCAACAATAAAATAAATTATATTAATATTATTAATATTTATTAATATTATTCATATTATTAATATTATATTCATATTATTAATATTATATTCATATTATTAATATTGCAATCATATTATTAATATTATATTCATATTATTAATATTAATATTGTTAATAATAATAAGTATAGTAAAAATCATAATCATACTAAAGCATTTGCTTGGTGTAGTGGTTAAATTTTCTTTGAGTTATCTGAAGGAACCTGCCTTCCCGCTCCATGGTGCCAAAAGTTACATACGAATATAATCCGTATTTAATTACATACGGAAAAAATCCGTATGTAATGTTGATTTTACATACGGATTTTGATCGTATGTAATATTTTGTATGTAATTCGCGTTTTTCTTGTAGTGAATAGCGTAATCGTCACCACTACAATGCACAAGATCACTCTCCAAATCTCACAATTAGTCCTTCAAGAACAATCCCTAATTCATTCTTATTCAATGTTTAGGAAACACTAAAAAATTTCACCTTAGCACATGCTTACAAATGATGTGTTCCAAATGAAATTATAAAGTTGTGCCAAATCAAATTCCATGTGTACCACTTTGAGAAATAAAAAAGTACATTTAAAAAAAGTTGAGATTACATTCAAGATTTTAAATACTCAGCGACAAAATTGAATTTAACCTCATGGGATGAAATATTAATTAAGCCTTTTTGTTTGAATTCAAAGATTAAAAACACATTTTTAAAATATTTGAGAAATCAAAATGTACTTTTTTAAAATTTCAAAACCAAAACAGAATTTGCTTCTAATTTAGGGCTACCAATATGATTTAATTACTTTTAAATTATGAAAAATTATAGATTATTAATTTTAACTTTTTAAATGAAGATATAGTGAGAAATATAAACTTCACCCAACTATTACATCATATTTTTTTAAAATACATTGATTTCTTGTAAAATAGTATTGACAAATTTTATAATGATTTTTTTCTTTTTTTGAAGCTTTAATGTTATGATTGTTATCGCTGGAATCATTATTTTAAACTAAAACTACTCAAATATTATTTAATATTATTTATATCAAGGAATATATTATATAAATATATTATTTTACATATTCAGAGTGACTCATTAGATATATTTATTTATAAAAGTTTTTTAACTAATTTTTATTTCAGAATAAAAAATAGAAAAAAAATCCTTTTATCTCCATAATTTCTAAACATCTCTGTGCATCCTGCCTAAACCCCCAACATATATATGAGTAGTTAATTAACCCTTTTACCATATTTTTTAAATGATGAATTCCATAGTTAATTTATTGACTTTGTTTATCCTACTTTAATATAATGGGTTAAAGAGTTGACTTGCCACCCTTTATTTTTTAAACAATTGACTTTCATCAAATAGACCTTATTGGATTTATAGACCTTGAAATTTTCTGATACCGTTTTAGTTTTATAAGAATCAGATTACAATGTTTGACTCAAGCTTCGCCACGGCGTAAGATAGTAAGTTACAAAATCATCTAAAAACTGTTTATTCATGTTCATCACATTAACATGCCATCCATTCTCCTTCGATTATTCCTCTCTAGAAAGATATTCCTAAACATAGTAGAAGTTTTTAACATTATTTCAATATAAAATTATTATATAAAAAATAGTTATATAGCGAAGTAATGAAAAGGACAAGTTTTCTTATACCAACCATTTTCTGTTTTAAAAAAATACTTTAATATTGAATAATGATTTAAAGTGAGATTTGAGTGTTTAAGGTAAATCGTTTCACTAATAAATAATTATTTGTTTAATAATATATCACTACAATAAAATAATTGAATAAAAACTATTATTTTGACAAAAAATAATTAGTAACTATATTAACTAAATTAGATATTATTTTAGAGACTAAAAAATTATTGGTAGCTAAAGTAGTTTCTATTATTAATGAAATTTCTAAATTAGTTTCTAAATTGATATTTAATTAACTATCAAGGTTTTAGCTATCAATTGGTATAATGCCTTCTTTTTCATCCAAATAAAATAGCAAGAAAAAAATTGTAATGATGAAGGAGACGAGTGTGAGGGAAAAAGATCAATGTGAATAAAGGATATGTGTGTGAATGAATGAGATGAGTGTGAGTGAAGAAGATGAGACTGAGAGAAGGAGATGAGTGTGAGAGAAGGAGACGAGAAAGTGAGAGAGAAAAATTCTAAAGAGGAGATTTATCATCTTTAAATCCGAGTCTTTGGATTAAAAACAATTTTATGGTTTTTATTCCTTTTCACGAAGGCTAAAAAATTTATAACATGTAAATTAGCATCAACTTAGCGAACACTAACTTTAATAAATATTAAAGATATCAAATATTAAAGATATCAAATATTAAAGATATCAAATATTAAATATAATAAATATTAAAGATATCAAATGTTAAAGATATCATCTATTAGGCTCACCCTATTCGACATCAAGTTACATAAATAAAAATAATGCCAACTTAGTTATAGTTGACATTGTTCTGATTAATTTGTCTCAAAAAAATGGATATCGAACCCACAAGGAATAGTTCTATTAATATATGTGTAGCATTCACTAGATATTAGAATGTGTGCAATAAATTGATTCAGGGTATATGAGTATTGTTTAAATGAAATTTGCTTGTAATTTAAATAAAAACAGAGTTATGAAAAATTTTAGGATTGAAGTTGATCTTTCTCACTCCTTTTTATTTCAGTAAATAAAAACATACAACATTCTTACTTAATTGATATTGATGCAACAAAAAGAGTCATTCATATTGATTCACATATGAAATTATTAAGATCATCTCCTAAACATTGATTCCTCAACTATTTAGCAAAAGTTCTTATCATTAAGAAAAGATGTTAGAAAGCATTTGATATATAATAATTTTTTCCTAGGATTAAAACAAATCAAGTATTCTCATTTAAGTCACATCATCAAAAATACTTCACAGTCAATTTCAAAGATCTAAAAGACTAAAAATTCAAGCTTTAAGCATAAAATGAAAATAACAATATCAAAATAAGAGCGTAATTTTATAGATGATAAATAGCACATCAATACATACAAGTTTGAAACGATTACATTCAATCTCAAAGGAAAGGAATTAGCCATTCATTGTAGTCATTACATCATGCTCTAAAAGATGATTGAAAGCAAAAGAAGAAGATCCAAAGCGTTACTCCGTAACGGCGGTCTCCTAGGGTTTTCTCTCTACCTTACGTCCTTATTTAACTTAATTGGGCTTGGGCTAAGTGACATCTCTATTCATAATATATCTCTTTGCTTCATCTCTCCTTAAATTCCTAAAAATAACACAAAATCGGGAATAAATAATTCTATTAATATCATAACTCAAAAATATATTATTAAATTCTAAATTTTCAAATTAGGGTGGAGTCATAGCTTAATGAAAAATTCAAATCAATAAATGTATAACCTTTTTCATGAAATTTCACTGAAAAAATTGAAGGGTGATAATGTTTAGATAGTATTAAGAAGTGGACTTTAAGCCTAACTCAACCCCTTAAAACCGATTCATAGGGTTGAGGTTTGCACCCACTTATATACAATGAAATGTCCTTATCTCTAGTCGATGTGGGATCTCCAACACACCCCCCTCACGCCGAGAGTGATAGATAGAAGCTCGTGCGTGGGACAACTTATTATGGGTGGTCCGATAGCGGCCCGATAGCGGGTGGCACGATAGGCCCAACAAATACTTGCTAGGATAGGCTCGAAATGGCTCTGATACCATATTACGAAGTGGACTTTAAGTCTAACTCAACCCCATAAAACCGGCTCTTCATACCCACAAGCCGATTCTCAACCATGTCAATTCTGCCAATTCCATGCTTTCCAACAATCTCATTAAGCTCAGCAAGTAATGAGCAAGTAATGATGCTGGTGAAAGCCTCTTCCCATTGACTGAAACAGGAAGCCCCGATTCTAGCCCAATTGTCACATATTCTGCTTGATCAGGAGCATCCTCAGGGTCTACAGACATCATGTACATGTCCTTCTTGGGCTCATTAGCTGGGTCTTCCAAAATATCTCCCTCATGGCTAAGGTGCCAGAGATTCTTATCCCTGCTATATATGGATTTCTGTCACAGGAACAGGTACGTTATGCTTTTTAGCATACTCGATAGCATCTTCTCTCCTTGTAATATCCCATTCCCTCCATGGAGCCACGACGTTTAGCTTGGGGTTTAGAGCAAAGAAAGTGAGCTCAAATCGAACCTGGTCATTTCCTTTCCCTGTACACCCATAGGAAACAGCATCAGCTAATATAGTAATATAGTTATAAGCCACTAATATTGTAAGACCCAATAATGTTTCAATATATTTTAAAAACTGGTGATTATAAAAAAAATAAGACATTTATTTTTTAGTTCATTTTAAAATTTTAATTTTCTAAATCCTTTTTTTTTCTCTACATTTTCTCTATTGCAAGTGAGTTTTTGACAATAGATTCCATACCAAATTAAGCTATGTGGAGCTAGTGAGGTGTTGATGATTTTGGATCGATCAGAGGTTAGTTTTGGTAAGTAATATCAACCATATATAAGTTTTTTTTATCTTTCATTCTCCTTTTCTTGAATGGATGGTCGATAGAGAATGTTGTCAGTATATGGTTGATCTTGTGAGGGTTTAGCTAAATTGATTGGAGTCTTAGGAAGAATTATCCAACATTGATTTTTTAAAGCTTTCTCCAATCCATTTAAAGAAAAATAATATCTCACATTTTACAATATGATAGTTGTTGGTTGTATGTAATGCATGAAGGTTGATACTATGTAAAATATATGCATGTTACAAGATTTATGGAGTTGTTGTGATGATATATTTATGGATACAAGTCTTAGATTAACTCCTTGATGAACTAAGGAAGGTAAAAATCCATGTACAATTGGAAATCTTTTGTTAGAGTTGTTTGAGTTTGCTATGGGTTAGTTGTTGCTCAAGCAAGGTTCAATATGCAATCATTGTACTCATTGTCTTATGTTGTTTAGACGATATGTTGGTCACTTAATTTACTTACTATATAACTTAAGAAATGGCTTACAACTTGAGCAAGAAAGATGTCAAGACTATTTTCTCTCATTTGGAAAGATATCACCTCAAGCGTTGGAAAGGATGCTCAAGCGATATGTCTTATGCCTTGAGCATTGTGTTGGACGCTTAAGTGTAGCTAAGGCAATACATATGTGTCCTAAATGTATGTCAATACTTGACATGTGATTTGGGCACTCAAGCTTTGAGTTGGGCACTTAAGTTGCCAAAAGAGGTGTAAGAGTTCTCTGGAACTTGTTGGATTTATTCCAACAAATTAAATTTCGCTTAAGAGACCAACACATAAGTGATAAGGTGGTTGATGGAGAAGGGAGGGCCTTAGGAGGGTGATGCTTTTGGGTTGCATTTCACTCAAGCGATAGATGTATCGCTCAAGCGAAAATGGGAGTTATCTTGATTATATTAATGAGGTTGTCGAATGATAGGAACTTGCTCAAGGATGATTTGTTGTCATGGTAATGATGATATGTCATGATAGAATGTTTTATATATGTTATATGTCTTCCTACATTTTATATTGATGGTAAAATATATGAAAGAAGAGATTTATTGTTTGGTAGCAAATGTTGTCACATCCTAACATTAGAAACTTTGGTTTGATCTTATTTGGATTAGGTGTTAGCCTCTAATAGAATGTGTTTATTGTGGTTTAGAATCTTTCCAAAAAGATCTTATGTTTAAACATGATTTTTTTATTGACAAGTGAATAAAATAAATTAAGAAATAAATTTATGAAATACTCCAACTTATATATACAAAAAGAAACAAAATGACTCCAAACCTAATCACATTCAACACAACAACATAACAAAAAAAAAAGCCTATATCTGTTATGCAAACTATCTGTTATGCAAACTATGTAGAAAAGACTTAGAAACTAAAAAGTCTATGTAATAGTCCAAAAACACCTAATAATGTGGGTAAATATGAGTTTATTCATGATATATATATATATATATATATAACCGCTCCTTTCTTTCGATATAGGAAGCTTTTCTGCCAACTTTCACACGCACAAAATAGCTTGTTGTTGTAAGTTCATAAAAAAATGGCAGTTCGATTCTATAGAATAATGGCAAAGTATGGACTTACTTTTAATTCAAATTATTAAAAGTAAAAGGATTAAGTCATGAAATAGAAAGAACACATGGAACTATTAATAAATTAGAGCCGCTTTCAAGTACGAAAGTGATTTAATTAAATACATATAATACGTATTTCAAGTGACATAAGAAGAAGAACAAGTTCCATACTATGACATGTGATGAGAAATATTTATTATATATATTTACAAATCATAACATAAAATAATAGATAATAACAAACTTAACTTGGAATAATGGGGTTGACTTTCATAATTTAATATAGGTCGCTGAGTATGTAGCTATCATATATTTTGGCACGTAACATGATCAAACTTTATATATTGCATGTCGTAAATAATAATGATTACCGTTTAAATTGTATTTTAATTATAACAAGTTTGGACTATGGAATTATGTAAACTCGGACCATCGAGTTAAGAGGAGGTCGCAAAATCTTATTTATGATTAGTCATGAAATATAGAATTCACTTTTACAAGCTTGAATATGATCACGAATTTAAAATAAAAGTATGATTATTTTAAAATTGGATTTTCGAATTTTGAAAATGTGTGTGCTACAATATAAAACAATATCGATAATATATATTCACCTACGATATTAACTGTTGATCGAACAGACACTTTTGAAAACTAACTTTTATTATTGTTGGAATCGATTTGAGATCCAACAACAAATATCAGTTAATTAGATATTTTGTAAGCTCAAAAGTTTATAAATATAGTTTCATGTAATATTTAATTTAAGTTAATATTTTTCTTACTTAATTACTCACACATTTTTAAGTTCTCCTACTCATTTGGATATCGGTAAAATTTTTACAAATAGACCACTACTCAATCTTCATACTCAAAATTTGGTAATCTTTCACCAAAAAATAATAGCTCAAATAAGTCAAACATAGACAATTCTAACTCATCTCAAATAAGAACACACGTCAACCAATGTCTTTCAATTATTTTATTACAACTTATATTTGTAATAAGTTGTAAAATGATAGTTATAAAATAATTTTTTGATATTTTATAAATAAATCCCCGTATTTGATTTACATTTCACAAAACTTTTTATTTGTGAAAATAATTAATATATAAACAAAATAATATACTAAATTATTGAGTCTAATTAATTTTATACTTACAATAAAACACAAAACTATAAATATGTTTGTTACACAAAATGAATTTTCAAATAGAGAGGTGAAACAATTGACCTTCTTATAAAATATAGTTGCATAGGATTTTATTTAATTTAAATTGGTATTTTTGTATATCCAATGCAAACAACTCTCACGTACACGCTTCACTTCCTTTTTTTTTCTTTTAAAATCGTGTAATAAATTTTTAACTTATTAAATTTACATCCTCATGAATGTTTACTAATGTTACATTAATTTGTTACTTACACAAAACATTACTCCAATAAATTACCATAAATAAATTAACAAAATACGTTTATAAATCAAAACTTTCACATGTAAAAATATTATTTAACACATTAAGGAACACCAAGGTAACTTTCCTTACTTTGAGTGGTGTATGGATCCCATGATATGTATGAGCTATATAAAAAAAATGATAACTTTTATGGTCCTACCCTAGATTAGGGCAGGGTTTGGTGTATGTTGCAGGTGGTGACTAAAAAGTGAGGAGAATCTGCAGTATGGAGGAACTGAAGAAGTAGCAGCACACGTTTGGAGTTCAAAACTTTAATCTTTGGGATAGAAACACATCTCTACTTTCCAATATCTAATATCTTTACTTTCCTCTCATTAGTAATTAATATGGTTGTCTTATATTTGTATATTTATGTTAGTTCTTTGCCTATTGGTTGGAAAGGTATTGTGGTTAGGTATGCAGGGTTGTAGGCTTAGTGGTGTAGAGTGCGGAAGATAAGCACGATGCTGCAGGGAGAATGTATACATGAGGTGCACCAAGAAGGGAGGTAATTGCTAGGCTAGTAGATCAAGATGTAAAAAGTGGGTGGAGGTAAGAATTGTGCATAAGGTTTCTATGTCAAATCTTGTGCAATGGATTAGTTACAATCTAAGCTTACTGACAAGGTTCTGGTTTAGTATGAAAAAATAAGCTATGTAGCAAACTTCGAAATAAGAGTAATATGGTGCAATTTCTGGTTTCATTGGTGTTTCTATAATTTATGATTCAATTTTGGAACTACAAATAGAGGAGAACACCACTTGTAAGGGGTTTGAGTTAATAGGTTTTGCTTTGGTTTTTAGTATTGTCAATCCTGTTTTGAGTATAGTATGACTCTACCCTTAATGCATGTTGGAAGCTTCGTAATACTGATTTTGTATAAGGATTGGGGTATTCCTGAAATACCCCTCTTTATTAATTTCATTCTTAGCCGCGATAAAATAAATTTGAGAAGGGAGGTGGATTTATAATTAATACTAAGCATATAAATATGATAACATTTGTTTTTATGTAATATATGATTATAGTTGTTTTTAATAACTATTATATGATTTTTATATTACAAAATAGTAGTTTCAATAAATACTTTATATTTATCTTTCTTCTATTTCTTCTATTTTTTCTTTCTTTTTTTCCTTCCTTTTTCTTGGTTTTCTTTATATTTTTGTTTTGCTTTTGTAATTGTCATTGTGACTTCTATTGTCATTGTCATGGGTATCTATTGCAATTGCATAATCACTTATTGTTTTCACCATTCACTAGTGCAAAGTTGAGTTTCACGTCAGTCCATTTACATTGGACCAAAACATAAATGATGATAAAAAATGTGTGGTGATACTTATGTAATTAAGGTTAACTTGTTTACATCATAATCTTTATATAGTTTAAATTCAAAATTTAAGTTAGATGTTTGGTCATCCGCCGACACAAAACTTGTTTTAAACCCTTTGCACTACTTTTTCTTCTTCACTTTTTCCTCACAAAAACAACATTTTCCTTTACTTTCTCCAACGTCGACTACAAGTGCAACAAGTTGGAGGCTCCATTAGTAACCCAAAGAATAATTTTGTTCATGCTCTATGACTAATTTTCCATACTAGATGTTTCTTTCTAGCTGGATTAAGTTTATGTTCTTCATTGAGGTTAGTGGTTTAAACCTCATTTTTCTTTTAAATTGATATCATGGTTGTTTTTGGATCTCAATCCCAACAATGCATGAATTTCTCCCTTAAATTGTTGTTGCTTACTCTTGATATTGAAATCGTGTTATGTTATTTAGATTTATAAATTTGAAATTTTTAATATTGAAATTAATTGTTAAAATTAATTTATTAGCATAGTTTAATGTTTATTAGATGTTTAAAATTGAAATTTAAAACTTAGGAATGGAAGAAATGACAAGGACTAATTATTTTAGTCCCTAGTAGTAACTTAATTATTAAATCACTAGTTTGATTATAATTTTAGAGATTAAATTACAAGTAATTTATATGATATATTTTAGGAAAGTTTATATTGATTGTAGAAGTAAGATGTATTGTAATATGTTTGAGTGATATTGTATCATTTTGTTGTACTAATTTTATTTATATTAAGTATTATTTATGTAGGCGTTGAGCGAACTTAGTTCCCGTTTGAGATTTAGTGCAAATGGTTAAACACTAATAATTTGTATTAAATCTTGAATTGTTCAATTGGACAGTTTGGAAAAATTATTTTTCATAATTTGTTAATACATTCATATTGTAAGTTTATGTTTAAATTTGATAAAATTTTGGTTTAAACCATTTTTTGTTGTTCTCCCAGTGCATATTTGACTCTAGTGATTTATCACTACTTTCATTTTGTTTACTTTGGAGACCAATGTGAAATGCTACAAATATTTTTATCAAATTTATGATAATAAATTTTGTTTGTATGTGCTAGCACCGTCAATTAGAAAAGAGAGAATTTCATATTGCATGGTTGATGATGATATAGTTTGTAACATATATAGTAATAGAGTAAAGTTGGATGAATGCACATCAAGTTAGTGAAGTGTATGAAGTTGGAGTTGATAAGTTCTTGGAGTTTGCTTGCCAAAATGGAAAACCTATCAATACGTCATGATTTGGGAGAAAATATGTGATAATTTTTTCTTCTTCAATATAGTGAAGAGTTATACAATATGGAATTGGCACGAAGAAATATTAAACAATCTTACTGTGTCAGGAACAATAGAAAATTATGAATAAGAGATAAACAATCATTTAGATGACATAATAAGTGGTGTGGGTGAGAAGATTTTGGAAGAGCTCATGTGAATGATTCTTTAAAGTCCGATTTAGAGCAAAAATTGTATCAAAGATGCACTAACTTTACAGGAATATCAAAAACTAATTGTTCAGTTTAAAAGTAAGGAATGGATGGATTGATAGAAGTTTCACTGAATTGTTGGAGTTATTGAAGGAAATGTTTCCAAAACAAAACATGTTACCTAATCGCAAATATGAGGTGAAGAAGATACTATGTATGGGGATTTTGGAGTACAAAACAATACATGCAAGACCTAATTATTGTGTATTGTACAAAGATGAGTTTGTTGCATTTAAGGTATTTCCCACATGTGGGTTATCACGGTTTAAAAACAAACTAGAAGGAAGTAGTGGTGAGGAAGAAATAGAGGCTCCCCTTGCTAAGGTGTTGTTGTACTTGCCAATAATACCTAGGTTTAAATTATTGTTTGTCAATAAAGAGGATACAAAGAACCTCACATGACTTGAAAATGGAAGAAAATGTGACAATCTTCTTCGACATACAGTTGATTCCCCACAATGGAAGAAGATTGATGAAATATTTCCAGAATTTAGTGCAAAGTCAAGAAACTTGAAACTTGGACAATGATCAACAAGTATATGAGAAGGTAAAAAAAACATTAACATTGTGTTCAAAAAGACACAAAAGAATACCACTGAGAAGAACATTTGGAAGATATGAACAATATTATTTAATCCTTTATATTGGTGCAATGTAAATGTTATGCATTGTATATATATGATGCGTATTGAATATATGTTTACGAAAGTGTAATTGGGACATTTCTCAACATAAAAGGAAAGACAAGATGAAGTTAAAGCAAAACAAGATTGGCACGGGTATACATTCTGAGTTACATCCACAATCACTTGGAAAACACATTTCCTTGCTTTCAGCTTGTCATAATCTTTCTAAAAAAGAAAAACAAAGATTTTGTCGGTGTTTACGCGGTATGAAAGTGCCATAAGGGTGCTTTTCAAATGTTAAGACCCTTATGTTTATTCAACAAATGAAGTTAGTTGGTTTAAAGTCTCATGATTGTCATCTATTGATGCAACAACTTTTATTAATGGTTATTCATGACATCTTACCTACTTTTGTTAGAGGTGCTATAACACGATTATGTTTGTTCTTCAATTCCATTTGCAAGAAAGTAATAAACCCTCAAATGTAAGATGAGTTGGAAAAGGAAGTAATTATAATCTTGTGTCAAATGTAAATGTACTTTGCGTTTCCATTTTTTGATATCACGGTGCATTTGATAGTTATTTTGGTAAGGGAGATTTGATTGTGGGGCTCGGTTTATCTGAGATTGATGTATCTTTTTAGAGATACTTGAAGATGTTAAAAGAATATGCAAAAATTAATATGAACTAGAAGCTTTAATTGTTGAGAGGTACATTATTGAGACTTGCTCATGAGCTTAATAATGATGTCATTACATATGGTGGGTATGACATTAACAGGTTATGTTTCTATTCCAAGATAGAAGATGACAAAAGAAGAGTTCAAAATGGTAGGGTTATCATTCAAGTGAGGTAGTGCACTTTACTAGTTCTAAAGTAAAAAAATCCATCACAAGATCTATAAGTTACTTTGGATTCATACATGAAATGTGGGGAATTGATTATGTAACATATAGAGTGTCAATGTTCAAGTGAAATGGGTAGATAACAATATGGGTGTGAGGACGAACGATTACGAGTTTAATTTGGTGGATCTAAACAAGGTGGGTTATACAAATGAACCATTTATTATGGCACATAAGTAAGAAAATTATTTTATGTCAACAATCCATCTAATAACAAGTGGTCAGTGGTCGTAAAGGGAAGAAGCATGCATGGAACTCACGAATCTCTAGATATGAGACATCATTTTTTTCATCAAGAGCACTTCATGTCGATGTGGACAACAAATTGGATGACATGCATGCTATTAGGAGTGATCATGATGAAGGGATATAAGGTGATCATGTAGTTTAGGTAAGTCGTTAGACCCAAATGCTACTAAGTTTAGCTACTATTTGGGACTGATAGCTCAATGAATGTGTCTATTATCATTCCATCATAGGATGAGGTTGAGGAGACATAGAAAACCTCATGTGGTTGGATATCAAGTATTAGACCATTTTCTTTGAACACTTTATTAGTTAATTTTGTTATTATCTAACATTCTCAATTGATTAGTGTTTTATGTGTTTTTTTATAACAAAATTTTGACATTCCAAAAATTGAGGTAGTTAACAAAAAGGTCTTATCAACCATTGCCACCAGGTTTCAAGAGTCTTTTTACATTGAAGTACGTGTTCGAAAAGCACAAAGATGACAATCCTTGTGGCAAGTATAAGATAGTTAAGGAAGATTGCATACAATTTCGTGTTAGTCAATAGGATGCATCTTCGTAGGTTAGTCTTTTATAATTTTTATACATACACAAATTTGTATGTACAATTTTTTGTTGTCTCGTATTTTTATTTTCATTGCGGGTGATAGTTGTTGTTTTGCTGTCAAATTAAGAGGATTCCAACGTAGACCTGTCTAACGCTAGAAAGATGATAGTATAGATGTGGTTAGATGACCTCAAGTCGTCTCCCAACGAATACAGTAGTGAAATTAGTAAATCAGTGTTTAGAATCTATCTTGAAAATTAGCAATAACAATAAAGATAAAAAGGGGCTAAGATTGTTGTGCAGAAAATATAAAAGAAATTAAAATAGCAAATAAAAAGCGGTTGATCCCAAGTTCTTCCACCGTTGAATTATTCACATGCTCTTTAAAGGTTATTCATTTCTCAATCCTCCAATAGAGTTAAACCAAATTGAACATGCTCCAATCTAATTCAACTGAAACTCACCAGTAAAGCATTTGTCTACTCGTTTAATCAATACCCACTTTGTTCCATGTGTATACTCTATGGGAATACTTATTTCCTCTCTCTTGAATCACACACCCAATAAATTAATTAGAACAATGCGAACTAACTAAGAAACCAAAGTTTAAGATAAGGAAGACTTTGAATCATGTGTTCAAGTACAACCTCTCACAAAAACCAACACTACAAGAAAAAATGGTTTTAGCCTACCTTCGCACACCTCCCACCTATCCTACACATTCAATCAAGGTTGTCACTGCGAAGCTATAGTTAAGGTGCACGGGGTCTTACCGTCTAGCCGTTGGTACTCCGCATCTTCACGGAGAATTCAATTTCACCGGGTCCATGTCGGAGACAGCGGGGCAG
>Ga0123342_1003465_pt1 | contig 25277 bp, 24 predicted proteins | sample Turbeawhitnodule_FD_89960 | JGI IMG/M metagenome (GOLD analysis project Ga0123342, IMG submission 89960) | Root nodule microbial communities of legume samples collected from Mexico - Turtle bean Mexico white nodule | ecosystem: Host-associated > Plants > Roots > Nodule | place: Mexico: Nepantla... | reverse complement strand
TATCTTGATGGATCCATGGAGTCCTCAAGTGGCGGCATCACTCTCATCTAGGAGCATTCCACACTTCTAGTGGCGAGATCATCCATCCTCCTTCCATCTTCATGAGCATTCTCTTCTCCTTCCCTTCTTCTTCTTCAATTGTTCATGTTGCCTTGTGTTTTGAGTTGTTTTAGTTTCGGTTCTTCCATTTTCCAGCACCTATATTCTGTTTTGTTTCTTAATTTTGTTCGGTTCAATTGAGTAGTGGTTTATTTCTGTTCTGTCTCTTCAATTTTAATTCCTTTGTTGATTCAATTTGACAATATTTGGTTCATCCAAATGAGTTTGGGATTTAGTACTAGTAATTGGTGAGTTCCTGTCTTAGAACCATGATCCAACTCTAAGAAAAGTGCCTCTATATTTTCCAGCTCAAGGTGATTCCTAAAAATGTCAAGAATCTTGTTATATGTGGCTAAAACTCATCATGACAAACATGGATGAAAGGATGCCAAACATGTCATCTTTTGAAAGGCTAATGATCAATAGAATGGACACATTTGCTGACAATCACAGGAACCTATATGAAATGTGTGAGTCAAAGTTCAACAACATGGACACTCGGTTCTCTACTCTAGATGAACAAATTGAAGAAGTCCAGAGACAGATTTTGGAACTACAGTTTGAAAGGGAGGACAGTCCTTCATTCTGAATTTTCTGGTTTATTATCTTAAAACATTCGGTTTTATTTTAAACTGTCTTTAATCATACCTTTTGTTCTTTTTTATGAGACAAATAGGGGGAGAAGTATTGTTGGGAGTTGTAATGTTCTTAATTGTGTTTTGCTGCTATTGAACATTGTTATTATTGACTGTGTTAACTGCTTTAAATTTGGAGTTTTAAAACTCTTGTTATTTTTGGTTTACAGAATTTTACCCGGTTATCTCTGCGAAATAACTGATTGTTCTTGTATTTTTTGTTCTTGTATTTTTGTTGGTTTCTCATCGGATTATGGCTGATGTTCCTTTTGGAAATCACCTAGTGAGAACTAGTGTATGGTGTATATTTGTTTTGGATTAGATTACCCTGTGTTTGTTCAATGAATGCAGGATTCAACAGATTCTAAACAAAGAACATTCCTAAAAGCATCCCAAGGTTTTGTCTCCATCAAATAGGGGGCGATTGTTGAAGATGGGATGCTTTGATGTATCAAATCCTCATGGAACCTGAAGTTGTGTTGTGTTTTAAGTTTGGGTTTAGTTATGGGGTTTAGAATCTTTGTAAGATCAGTCTTGATTCTCACACAAAGCTTGTTTCAATCTGTTTTAAAGAACTTAGTGTTTTTTCATGCAAAGGGAAAAACAACCGATTAAAGTTTCGAGACAATCGGTTGTTTGTCACTTAGTTGGCAAAGGAGTTTTGAAACTGTTTTTTGATCAATTGTATAACTGTTGAAACCATTCAACCAGTTAAATTGCAATTTCAACCGATTAAATGTGAGTTTTCATAACAAGTTTTTGAAAACCTGTTTTAACTGTTTCAGTTGCTTAAATCTACCTTAAACGGTAGTTTTTCAAAGGTTATAAATATATCATTCTTTTAAATGTTTTAAATGAATGAAAGAGAGAAGTTTTACACTCTAATTTGAGATCAAAAAGAGAGATTATCAACTGTTTGTGAAATGTGTTTTTCCAAGTTTAGCAAGATTGCTTTTGGGCTTTGTTGTGATTCAAGAACTGATCAACAGGGTTTATGGTGTACTTTAATTCCAGGTGTTTTCTACCCTTTCTTAGTTTCTTGTAATTGTTCAATTTACACTCTGTAAAACTGTTTGTAAAAATCCTGTAAAGTCAATGTGATTCTAGCTTGAGGTGTTTGTTGTGTGCAAAAAAGGTGAGTAGACTTTGTGGGATCAAAGTCACCTCTTTGTGTTGTATGTGTTTGTAATCTGTGATTGGTTACATAGTGGAATACTCAATGGTTTGACTGAGGACTGGATGTAGCTCAGGGATTGAATGAACCAGTATAAACCTTGTGTGTAAATCTCTCTTCTCCATAACTGTTTGATATTTCCACTGCCATAAACAACCGGTTAAATCGTGCTTTTAACCGATTGAATTTATGATATCAGTTTCTGTTTGACTATTTGATTGGCTTTCTGAATTGCTTATCTAAATTGATTGTTAAAGATTCATTCTAAAGGAAGTTTTTGTGAAAATCTTTTATAAACAATTCAACTCCTTCCCTCCCTCTTGTTTTAGCCATCAATCCTAACAGCTTGTATTCCTTTCCACACAAGGCTACCCGCACCACATCACCATGATTAAGTAATGGTTGCAATGTCTGTATAATTTTACAACAAATACCCTACAACCATGAATGTTATAATATTAGACAAAAATGAACATAAATGAAAATGTTATTAATAGTTCATACATACCAGAGCAGGATGTTTAGGATGCGTTGCCACTAGTTCGTGGGCAGGTGCTTCTGAGGGTATTAGTACAGGACAATCATTCTCAACCATGTAAATGACATATGGATGTGATACCAATCGAAACCATTTCATATACGGTTGAATGCAGGCGCCAAGATAAAATGCTACGTCTATATCCTGTATGACATAATCATTGAAGTGTAACCATCGTTGATCCACTTCATTATAGTGAGATTGCCATCTTTAACTTTAACTACAAATGGGTGTCGAGGGATCATCTGCACATATCCATACTAACGGAGAACATGTTTCGACAAGTGCAATTGTCTCCAATTTCTAAGCCTCAAATAATCAGAGAATAACAACATCCACTCAAATGGACGTTCTTCCCCGTGCTCGTTATATAGGAAAATCGAATGCCAGTTGGTGTCATTGTATCTTGCTGTAATCAAACAACAACAATTGAAGTAACTTTCTCTAGTTCATACATCCTACAACGAGATTCCGCTTCAAATTACATGAATTGCACATGTCTCATCCCTATAGACGGGAAATATTCATAAATCCAACCCTGGAACAATGTCTTATAACCAACTAGTTGTATAGTCTTTGCATAGCTACAATCTTCTAGTTGCTCATACATGTGGGTTAGCACAGTTGTTGCCCAAGCGTATCCCCCAGTCAGCCTCAAATCGACAAAAAAAACCCAAGATATATCACACTCACGAAGTAGCACTCTTGTTGGCGAAGATAGTGCAACCAACAAGGTGAAGTAAATAAGCTCTGGCTGCTACAATCCACTACCACCTAAGCACACGTCCTCGTACACATCTCTCAACCAACTGAGGTGCACATGAGCTCTACGACAATGTCATGTCTCTTCAAATGCAACTCCATGATCAACACATAAGGATTCTACCAATAAATCATTCGCCCCATTTGCATCTAAGGTCTGGTGCATATAAAATTGGTCAATGATGGGTAGAAGCAACAAATTTAACACATAATCAAAAGTGATGGTCATCTCCACACCTTCTCAGATGCACAACTCTTCTCCGTCGTCAACAACACCTTCTCTCTTTGCCGCCACTCTTCGTCATTGTCGTCATGCCTCAAGGAACGCTTTCAGTGCTAGTTATGTATGTATGGAAATGGAATGCAGTGTAAATCTAACCTAGGTTTTATTTCATTAAGGTAAAAAAGTCTTTTTAGATAATATTGTTGAGTACATATCTGAAATGAAGATATGGTGTAGGGAGAATCTGCCTTCGTGGAATGTCAACTAGATTATTACGTTTCATTTACCTCGTTTGGCCGTTACATTTGTAAGTCTGAGCAGGTGTAATTTCCATGGTCAACCAGAATCCCTTCCTTTATTAAAAGAAGGAAAAAATGTCTTCAATGTTATTTCATGTGCCTAACTAATAACTATTAATTGATGCCCTGTACATGTCATTAATTTCTTTAACAAATGATATTAACATTTTTATATGCTATTTGACAAGAAATCTACTAGTACCAATCAACCAATAAAGTTTTTTTGCTGAATGTAAGGGGGGATCAGCCAATGAAGAGGGCCTGATCTTGTCAACACAATCACATTATCCACCGGGAAATCCCGAATTAATGGTTGTTGGTGACGTTAAATTTCGAACAGCGTCATTTAGTGTTGGTGGAATAAAAAAGCACTATCGCTGCAACAGGGGAGCCTGCCTTTGCTTCATTATCAAAACACCCTGTTCAAAATAATAGATCGTGGTGAAGTAAAAAACTAGGGAGAGAACTAATTCTTTCAAGGCCTGATACTATAGATACATTAGGTTAAGCACAAAATTTGCACGTGGTCAATGATGATACATTAAACCACATCGGTAGTTAGACAGCCCCAAACTTCACAACCATTACAGCATGGAGGTTTAGTTTTACAATCCTGCATCCGTGATGACACCATTGGAGGTATTGTCAATCCTCTGCTTGGCAGAAATCACTCTATCCAAAGTCTGGTCTGAGACCAAGATCCCTGTGGTTTCCAAATCTGCAACTACAGCAACAGCTGCATCTAGTTCCCCAAGGTCAACGCAGAGACAGATTATCTCATCATATAGAGAACTGTAACATGGGGGAAAATGAGGAAAAAAATAAGCTGAAAAGCAACAGACATGGGATGGCAGAAAACCAAAGGCTGCCTTCATTTTGCAGTTATCATAGTGAACAAAATTCTGCATTATTTAATCCAACCCCACAGTTATGCTTTCAACCATAGGAATTAAAAAAAAAAGGTACAGAAGTTAGATACAACATCTCAACTTTAAAATCAGCAGTAATACACAATTTTTAACTCTTCATTTGAACGTTGAATTATGAAATCCATTATGCTTTAGGACCACAGGAACCATGATGACTAATTAAACCCTCCCAACATTACATCCATAACAACAAATTAGAAGAGGGCTTCATGAAATGTAAGAAAATAGAGTCAAGGAATTTCCTTAAGGCACTTGTTAAGAATTCAAAATTGGAAAGAATTGTAAAAAAGTATAGCTTTTAAAGTTCACAAATGCAACAATTGTAATTTTAATTAATTGACAAGTGTCCTTCAGCATCCATTGTCAGGATCCAACATAAAACAGTGAACTTCAAATTGAAGAGGAGCAGTAAATTAGTATGGTTTTAAAGAAAGTTTTATTTTACGTACTAAGTATATAGAAGTTTCGGGAGCCAAATTTAGAAAGGCAATTCTTTCCTCATAAATATCGGGTTAGCTTTCTTTCCCTCCTAGTCAAGCATAATAAAATATCTAGATTTTTGTTGGTTGGGTAGGGTAAACCACACAAGAGCATGGGTCTTGTTTTACAAAGAAAATAGAATTACCTCCCAAACTTATAACCAAGTCCATGAGTTGTTTGCAAAATTGTTAAGAAAGCTGAGGGCAGAGGTGCCCTTACAGCTGCACGCAAGATCACGGCACAATCTCCTATAGTTGGTGTCCCTCCCAATTCTATGACCTATACAATACAGGCCAAAAAGACCAAAGAAAGTTGTTAGGTTAAATATATCCAAAAAGACCAAAGTAGTATTGCTAGTTACTAATAACAATTTATTGAGTGTCCAAAAGAAAGATAAATAAAAGAGACTATATTTTAGAGAGCTTAATCACACCTCTCTTATGTTCTCATATTTATGTTGATAGAATTGTGATACAATGAGTAGAGGGAAGAGCAAAGATAAAAAACCAGAACTAGAACTAGTGTCCTAGGTACAAAGATAGGTACAACATATAACATTTCTATTTGTATTTAATACTTATTCTAACACACCCCACAAGCTAGAGCATACAAATTATATATACCAAGCTTGGAACAAATAAATTCAATTATAGGTCCCCTTAAGGATTTTGTTAACACATCTGCTAGCTAGTCATTGGATCCAAAAAACTCATTGTATCTCCATGAAGAAAGACATTTTTAATATCCAGTGAGGAAGTAGCCAATGACGTAATAGTCAAGGTTTAGTTATTTACCTTCTGCATAACTTTGATTGCCAGCTCAACTTCCCATTCCTGTGACCATCTCCGAGGAGGTTTGTTCTTCAGTTCTCTCTCCCATGTCCAGCCCCAAGCATCTGCTAATGTGTACATGTCTGATACATCAAAAATTTTCCGCTTCCTCATTTCCTTAAATGCCTCAAATACGTCCAGTGGAAACCAATCGTCATCATCATCATTCTGCCAGCAAATAAGTTAGATTCAGAATGTAAAAACTGCAAAAAAGATTGAAAGAATGTAATGTTATCAGAGAATGGAGATTCATGGTCCAGAAATGGCTCTTGGCTTCTCATGAATCACTCTCACCCAAAACCTCAGGCTCCAATATCAGTTTTATCATGTTGATTTTTACATCCTAACATTTTGGGATCTTCTGTACAAAAAAACTTGCCTTACTGTCTTAACAAGTTGAAGAAACCAACTCTCCCCACCCAAATTACAAAGGAAAAGTATACCAAGGAATTATTTTCATACCACAGCCTGCATTCTGGCCGATTTTTTAAACTTTTTAGATCTAGTAATAGGTTGATCAGAATCTTTAAACAACTGGACTCCAATCATTTGAAGAGGCTTGTTAGATTCAACTTCCTTGACTTTTATCCTATCTACATCTTGGTTCTCCGCCGGTTCTACTTCCTCTTCTACTTGTTCTGCTTCCTCCTCCTCCTCATCCACTTCATCATCTTCAATGTCTTTAGCAGCATCTTCTATTACATCAATGTCATCTGGAACTTCAGAGACGTCTGATTTACCTGCATCCATTGTCATTTCTTGATCACCAGTTAAACCTTCACCTAAAAAGCGACGTTTCCAGAACTCTGTATTTCCTTCCTGCAGCTTTATACGTGAAATCAATGCATCTACCTCTTCATCCACCTAGAACATGAATCATATTTAAGTTTAGTGTTATATATTAAAGATCAGATGGAGAGAAAAGAAAAGGTATTTAAAAAGACAAACGAAGAATCAACCTCTTCTTCCTCCTCTTCCACTGGAGGAATCCAAAGGGGCCTACCGCGAGATCGATTTATTCTTCTTGCTTTCTGTACACGTTGGTAAAGAACATTTCTAGTTCCATCAATAGGCAAGCCTTGTGCTTCCAGTTCTTCCTTCAATTCAAATACAAGCATTTTACTAGCAGCCTTAGGCTTTAAAACATTCTGTTCAGGCCCCTTTATGAGTTTCTTTAGTCTCTCCTTCACTCTAATATAATCATATTCAGAAACACCATCCCCTAAAACTGCAAGTCCTTCAATCTGCAAGGTCTTCAAGAGCTTTTTATTGTAATCCCTCAACTCCTCCAGGCATCTTTGTTTGAAGGAGGTCTCCATTGGGTTTGAATATATAAATCCTTGAGCATCAGGATCTAGAGGTGTTTTACCTCTTCGAGGCACCCACCGTTTACGCTCCCCAGTTAGGCCACCCTCTTCAATATATCTGTCCAATTAACGAGAATAAACACATTAACAAATAAAAGCTATACAATAATGAGCATTAGTTCATTAAGCCCATCAACTAAGATTTACTAGATCAGTGAAATAACACGCCTGCTTTAAAACAAATCATGGAAAGCAAAAGCTAAAAGAAAAATTTAGAAGCTTTTATGAGTAGAAAAATTAAAGAAGATTCTTAGGACCACTGCTTAGATTTTGATATGCCTATTTTGCCAACATTGGCTACCACTGGTATTTTTAGAATATTAAAGTTACCTCTGGTAGGCAAAATAAGCTGCACACAAACACAAGCCTTAGAAAAACAATTTATGATCAAGAGGTAAACCCCCTTTGTTATGAACACTACTCTTGGACAGCAGAAAAACAATTGGGATAAAAAGCCAAATGAAATAAAATAAATAAATAAAAATATAAAAGAAAAGTCAAATCATAATAATAATAATTTCAATTTAGGTTTCAGTGCACTTGCTAAGAACAGATAACAATCATATATGAAAATATAAATAAAATAAAATAACTTAGATCAAAATAATAATAATAATAATAATAGCAACTATTTTTGAAAAGGAAACAATACCTAGCAATATAATCAATCTCATAGCCAAGTTCAGCCTCCTCTTGTAATGGTTCAATCCATGAGCTTACTAATGTCCGGTATTTTCTGCTCAAGATCATTGCTCGTGAAGGGATCAGCTGGTTATCTTTGGCCATAACTTCTAAAGCTTCAAGCATTTCAACAATTCTTCCTGAATTTCAAAAGGACAACTATGTTGAAGCAAAGCATTCTAAGACAATTTTGGTCATAAAATTTTATAAATATACATTGAACACCACAACGAAAAGCAAATCCATGATGATTATCTTTAGTTACAATTTCTCAACAGCGGTAACAAAATATACAAAAATAAAATTTTAGGAAATAAGTATGTGCTCCGGAACCAGATATTCTACATACAATGGCAAGGCAGGATGGATTCCCATCAGATACTCCCTCTGGATATTCTTTTTGAGCTGAAATTTCAGCACAATGTTAGAATAAATGCCTCATATCTCTTACGTTTCATACAGCAGATGGGATGATAATTTTCTGGGTACAACCGTACAACTATTTTATGTTAAGGAGATGGTGCCCAAATCCAACAATGGAAAAACTGGAGTTCAAAAACTACTAATGGGAGAAGTGATAGGAACACACTCCCTAATACACTCTTTTGGACACTTTCACTCTTAATAGCTAAACTTATTGAAAACTACAAAAATCAAGAGAGGGAATCTGTTAGGTTACACATAGAGGAGGAGTTAGTTAGTGTTGCATAATCAGGAGAATTATGTTATAATTAAGTGCAGATTCTATTTTATATTTATTAGGACAGATTTGTTAGTGATTTGATTTTATTTGATTTGTACAGCTTTAAACACTCATTATTTCAGGCTTTCATTGCCTATTATTTCTTTCTTTAATTAGGTTGTAAAACAGTCTATAAATAGAGACTGTAATCACATTTGTAAGATATCTCAGAAATATATTTCATCTATTTCTTTCCACTGTTAGAATTAGAATAGTCATGAGTTAGTTATTTGTTTTGCTAGTTAGATATAAATAAGAAAAAAGGAGAGGGGGAGGGGAGTGTGTAATATTTTTGTAGATTGAGCCTTAGCTCTTTGTGAAGGGGAAGCCCTTGAAGGAGAGAGTGCTCTCCTATTTCTTGTTCTTTTCTTCTCTTTATAATACTTGGTTCCTAACAATTAGGTCCGACTTGCCGGATCTGAAAAACAGAGAGGGAGGAAGAAAAGATGGAACAGAGGATGGCAGGAGTAGAGAAATTTACCAGCGAACAAGGGAAATGGAATTCTGAAATAAAAGCGGAAATTCTGGGGTTGAAAGAAGGCATGTTGGAGTTGAAAGAAATGTTGCGGGATTTCAAGACAGGAGACAGAAGGTCGGAAGGCGGAGAGAGTTCGGTGAATGGTGATGAAAGAGGGCAGGAACAATCAAGACAGAATAACCAGTGGGATAAGGAGAATGAAGGAGAGATGAAGCCTTGGACTAGGAGACTGGAACTACCGGTTTTTTAGGGCATGGACCCAATGGGTTGGCTGGCCAGAGCTGAAAATTTTTTCGAGGTGCTGAATGTGACAGCTAGGGAAAGATTATAACTGGCCTTCATGAGGGAAGCGTCAGTCCTTGGTTCAGTTTTTGGAGAAAGAACTCCAAGAATCCTTCTTGGGAAGAGTTTTCCAGAGTGCTGAATAGGAGGTTTGGGGGAAAGGAGAGGAGTTTTGGTTTTGAGAAGCTGGCAAAGATCAAACAGAATGGAAGAATTGATGAATACATTCAAGATTTTGAGTTGTTAGTGTCACAAGAACCACAGACAGGGGAGGAACAGCTGCTGGGTTACAGTCCAAGATCCGTAACCAAATCAGACCTCATGATCCCAAAGAGAAATCTGTTAATGAAGAGAAGAAGACCCAAGATGTGGCAAAAGGTTCAGCAATGAAGAATCACACCCTCTGCAGCAAAGAAAAAATCAAAAATGAAGGGAGATTTGCAAGAGAATCAGAAATGATGAGGGCAGAAGGGGATTCATCAATAAAAAGAATGAAGACTATGTGTTGTAATGATTTTTTCCTGATAGCCCAATGATAGAGCTAACTAGTAAGAAAGTTGAAGGTGGAGATGCAACCAAGCATCATTTTTTCTCAAATTCAGATTTACTTAATATGCATAAGAAATCATTGTTGGATCTAGATTTGATAATGAAGGTGGCTAGAACATCAATGACATCAGAATCTTGGATTTTCAATTTACTAGGTGCAGAGATTTTTATACAAAATCTCCTCTCATTCCCACCACCACCTAAGCCTCCAGACCTAAATTTGCATGTAGTAGCCAATGGATTCCCTCCCTATGATAGACAATACTTTCAGGAAGTGTAGATAAAGATCATGGTGTTGAAGATGAGCCACGGAGTCAAGGTTCCACTGTTCCAACCTTGAGGACAAGGTTGTTTTTTGGAAAAGTGTATTCTTAGGTTACACATAGAGGAGGAGTTAGTTAGAATTAGAAAAGTCATGAGTTAGTTATTTGTTTTGCTAGTTATATATAAATAATAAAGAAGGAGAGGGGGAGGGGAGTGTGTAATATTTTTGTAGATTGAGCCTTAGCTCTTTGTGAAGGGGAAGCCCTTGAAGGAGAGAGTGTTATCCTATTTCTTGTTATTTTCTTTCTATACAATATAAACCTTTCTTTTCTTTTTATAATTCTTGGTTCCTAAAAGAATCATTAAATAAGAGGTGGGTCCCACACTTTTTGTGATTTCCCATAATAATCAACCCATGAGAGTGAGTATGTTAAAAAATGTGTGTTAAAGGGTATTTTCCTAATATCTCTCTACCTGTGGAAAACTTACATTTATTTCGCCCCAAGGAGAAAAGGGAAAGTTCAAACTTGTGACACATCAAATGTGAGATCTCGCTACACTCAACCAATCCTTAAGGTTGATTGAATAAAATTGTAGATTATTTATTAATAGAGACAACATCTCTTAGAATGAGAAAGCTAAAAATACACAGCCAGTAGAATTATACCTTCCCGACATAATGCCCGAAGGTACAAAGAAAGTGGATCTCCATGGTTCCCTTCATCATGTAGAACTTTTGTACCCTCTTCAAAGTGTTTAAGGGCACGAAAATGCCTAATAGCTTCTCGTACCACACAATACTTGGTAAAACACTCCACTAACAGGCTGAAGAGACAATATGGGAGAAAATAGATCAAGAGAACATTCCAGTCATATATCACAAAATCCATCACTTCTTTTTATTTAAATAAACACAACTTAATGAGTATCGTTCAGAAATAGAAATATATGGGCGCCAAAAATTACAGTTCATTTACTCAGTTTACCTGATAATCCAAGTATCGTTCAGAAATAGAGGGAAAACTTCCAATTAAAGAATAGCATAGAAACAATAAAAGAGTTAACATTTAGTTGAGTGGAGACTATTTATAACATGTTTCTATTTCCGTTTAAATGGTCCCAAACCAATCTTTATATGAAAGCTACAGTTTTGTTTCTTGGTAAAACTGAGCATAATGTGTATCCATATATGCTATTAGCTGTTGGTGCAAAGTAAACTCTGTCTAGTAAGCAGTATCAATTAAACCTACATATTAAAACAGGATACCAAACGCTTCAGACCTGAATTTAAACTCCTGGTTGTTGTGTCTAAAATGGGGTTCCCTGATTTAGTATCAGATTAGTAGTGTGCAGTTGTTGTGCTTCCTTGATGTATTTAATTAGAGAGTAATGCCCATGTTTCCAACGGGACTTTTAGCCCATACAATTGTTATGCTGTAGATTCATTTTTATATTTTCTTTCAAACCTATTGCTTTGTCACAGAATCTGCTGCAAATTCTGTTCATTATATATAACAGCTACTGTTTTTATTTATAAAAAAACAAATAAAGTTTATACTAATGAATTCAAATAATATAACATCCAACATATACAATGGTCAGGTTTGTAAAAGAATAATAACATGTCTTACGCGTGGGTCTTCACATTTGGCTGTATACGTTTGTGATCTTCAACCATCATGCCGAGTAACTCAGCAACATCTTGTACTCTAAGACACACAGAAACCAGATTAATATGATCACATCACATAAGAACAACTATAACTTAATCCATGAAATATTCAATTTAAGAATTCCAACGGGAGATTTCACAGCAATTTAAATTGTCTAACCTGTCATAAGATTCAGCTCTAGTATACGCTTGAATAACCCAATTGTATGTATCTGTATCAGGCTTCATATAATCTGTTATGTCACAAATAAAAATTAATTTACAGTGCATAGAATTAATAATGAAGAAAGGGGCTTTAACAAATTAGAAGAAAAGACCATCCCAACTTGAACAGCATACACAAAGAAACAAAAAAGGAACAGAAAAGAAGAAAATACCATGAGAAATGAACATTAATTGTGAAACAAATTACAGTATAAGAAAAAGAAACAAACTTTCCCTAAAATGGTAAACGAAATATTTATAAGTAAACAAATATAAGCATAAGAAAAAGAAGAAAGAGGAAGCAAAAGGAAACGTGGACTGCACACCTTCTCCATATTCCATGTTCTCAAACGTTGCAAAAGCTATTTCAGGTATTCCGCAGGTAGCCTTATAATTTTGAAAGAAAGAATATTAATAAAACATAGTGAAGACATCAGAATCAAACAGGTTTATAATTTGCTATATCAAAGCTAACAGTTATTTGGAAAGTTACAAAAAAAAAACTGGCATTTTTTGGTCTGAAACATCTACAACTAAAGTATCATTGCGTCATATTTCATATCAGTTACCTTCACATATTTTTTACTTAAAGAGAATGTAAAACCACAAGGCAAGGATTATATCTATTTTCAGTAAGTAATTTATCCATATAATACTTGAACAGATGAGAGGACTGAAAACAGTGTATTCAACCTACAGTGTTCGACTTTTATTGATGTATATATAGGATAAAAAGAAGAGGCAAGGCACTTGCCTAAAACCCTAACCCTAAAGCTGGGTACACATAAGAAAAATAATAAAAACAACATTACATTTCAACAATAATAATATAGGTTTAATTACCTTTTTTGTCCTCAACGTATTGTAATATGTTATTGTAGTTCTTTAAGTTCTTGCTAGTAATTTATCTTGGTTTTATAACATAACTTGTTTAGATAGGTTAAGTAGTCTTCCCTAAAAGGTTGTTTTGCTTACTAGCATTAATTAGCTAGAAATAACCTTTTCCTGTACCTTGCACTGCCACAACAAGCCTCATTCTTTCCGCCTTTTTCGCTTTCTCCGTTCACCGTTAGCATCCCGTGATGTAAAAAGCGGCTACCATGAGAAACCCGCATAGCCACCGTCATGGTGTGGCGGTGACCAAAAAATCCACCACCACTTTTCGCCATGGCGACACCATAACCGTTTATTGATAACACTGCTTAAGATTCAAGGTTATGTTGATCATCTTATTAGTCCCAATGTTGATGAAAATGAGGTTTCACGTTGGTTGAAAATTGATGCTCAATTATGCATTGTTATCAAATCTACCATTCACTCATCTTTAAAACAAATTTTTCGTACCTACGAGACATGTTCAAAAGTTTGAGAACAGGCAAACTTATTATACACCAAAGATACTCACGCCCACTATCACTACGCAAAATTCGAATGGAAATTCTAAATTGATTTTTAATTTCATTGTAAAAGATTTGAAATATAGCAATGGACTTAGAGCTTATTCTAGCGAGAGTTTGTTGAGCCTATCTTGCCACCCACTATCAGGTCACTATCTGACTACTCATAAATATATAGTCTCACGCATGAGTTGAGGGTCTCGGCATGAGGGAGTGTGTTGGAGATCTCACATTGATTAGAGATAAGAACAATTCATAGTATATAAGTTTGACATTAGGATCCATGGGAGTATCAACAGATTTCAAATTCATCAACCCAATTTCCTCCAAAATATCCAATGCATATTTTCTTTGAGAGATAACAATACCAGTATTGGATTGTACTACCTCAATCTCCAAGAAATATTTGAGTTTGCTAAGATCTTTGGTCTGAAAGTGTTGACAAGGGATTTATCCTATTATTTTTTTCTTTTATTTTAATATGGTATCAGACTCATTTAGAGCCTATCCTAGTGAGAGTTTGTTAGACCTATCGTGTCACCCGCTATCGGGTGGCTATCAGACCACCCATAAATATATAGTTTCACGCACGAGTTGGGGGTCTCGGCGTGAAGAGATGTGTTGGAAATCCCACATCAACTAGAGATAAGGACAATTCATAGTATATAAGTAGGTGTCAACCTCACCTTATAAGTTGGTTTTATAAGGTTGAGTTAGTTTGAAAATCCACTTCTTAATAGTTTGCAAGTTACATCAGTCTCTCTATGGGTCTCAAGCAATGTCCCCGTGCTTGGTTCGAAAATTCAGTCACATTGTTTAAATCACTTTGAATAAAACTCACTAAGGCAAATCATTTAGTTTTTCTTTTGTCATACCTCTCCCGAAAAATGTGTTTACTTAATTATGTATGTTGATAACATAGTTATTACAGGAAATGATGTTGCTAAAGGAACACTTATGAAATCACTTTCAAACCAAATGCCTTTGAAGTTTAAATACTTTCTAGGCATTGAAGTGACTCAATCAAAGGAAGACATTGTAGTTTCTCAAAGGAAATATGCTTTAGATATCTTAGAAGAAACAAGCATGACTGGCTATAGACCATTAGATAGTCCTATGGATCCAAATAAAAAGCAATGGCAAATCAAGGTGAATCTCTCTCTGACCTAGGAGATATAGAAGACTCTATGGGAAATTTATTTATTTCACTACTATTACTAGACTCGGCTATCTTTTGTAGTGGGTGTTGTTAGCCAGTTTATGCAAAATCCTTGTATTGATCACTGTAATGCTCATCTACATCTTAAGATACCTCAAAAAGACTCAATGGCAAGGTCTATTGTACGAAGATAAAGGGGATACCCAAATTTCTGGTATTGTGATGTTAATTGGGTAGGGTCTCCTATGGATAGACACTCCTCTACAAGATATTGTGCTTTCATTGGAGGCAACATTATTTCATGGAAAAGCAAGAAACAAAATGTGGTTGTTGAGGCTGAATATAGGGCAATGATGTCTCTCATTTGTGAACTTGTATGGGTCAAACAATTTGCATGGTCTGTATGCTCTAGCTTAAGGGGGAGTGTTAGAACATTTTATCGTGGTTATATAACTTAACTTGTTTAGACAGGTTAAGTAGTCTGCCCAAAAAGGTGGTTTTGCTTATTAGCTAGATATAGCCTTTTTTTGTAACTCTTGGTATTCTTGATGTGATTTTCTTTTATAAATAACGCATATCAGCTAAGAGATAATCAATCTCTTAAGCTCTTTTTATCATATTTTCAGTCTTACGTGTTCTAATTGTGTCAATAGAGTCTTTTAGGTATAAAAATATGCATTGTTAGTCCCAACAATTCGAGAGACTCAATTGATACAATCAGACTCTGGAATGACTAAAATAGTTCCATTGGATACCTGATACTATCAGGCTGATAGACATAGTTGGAATATGAAGAAATAAAATGCAATTAAGCTAATGATGTATGTATCACTGCCACGGGAAAGGAGTCCCTTAATTTACACCAATAATCAATTTCATGTACAGATAAATATTTTAAGGAATGAGATAAAAAAAAGAAAATACATACCCCTAAATCATCCCTCTTTTTAAGGTGGTACAACACCTACCATAAGCCCTACAAATTAAATTGATCTATTTCCCCTAGCAAATTCATGGAAGCAGGACGCAGTGTAAGATCATAATTATAACTGAAAGAATGATGCTATCCTCCCAAAAATTCTCCTCCTATCTCATAAAGAAAGTACAAGAGAGAAAAATAAATGCATTTAGTACTTCTTAACATACAAGGGAAGTGGGAGGATTTAAAGTTATGCTAAATGAAAACATATAATCTAGTAATGAAAACCAAAGACAATCCAAAAGTCATAACAAATGTTTTCACCCCCATTTTTTTGGCAACATGAAACTGACCGCTAGAACTGCACAAAACATTCTGAGCACAAAAACTAGACTGAAGAAGGTAACCTGCACACTGAGGAGGCAATTGAAATGAAATGTGGTTGCCATCCTTCCTGCTGCCTCCATCTCATAGGCAATGTCTAATGCATTAGAATGGTCCCCAGCTTTGCAGTCTTCCTTGATCAGAAGATCATAAACCTCATCGGTAGCCTTGAGGCCAATATCGGCACCCTTGAAGAACACTTGGTTGGCACCTTCCAAATGCTTGCTCCGAATAAGTTCCTCTACACAACACCATAATTAAAGCACACCATAAAGGAGACACTAATACAAATTAACAATAAGTAATCGACAACATGATAAGAAGATAAACTGAATTATGGTATTGTTTTAGGTTTGTTTGAACGAGCTTCTCTATGAAGACTTATAAGAGAGAAAATAAGAAAAAAATGGACTGAGATTTTCCATAAGCTAAAATTAGCTATTGCACAAGTTAAAAATTAAAATTAGAGAAGTTATTTGAGAGAACTTTTAGAAACTAGATTATGCTTAGCTTGGCTTATGGAGAGACTAATATCAATATTTCTTCCTATGTTTCTCTTTTAAAAGTTGTTATGAAGAAAGTCGTCCATACAGGCCCTTAAGCTAAAATAAACTTAGACACTTCACTATTATAGAAACTAAACTTCTACAAAAGTTCAAGTGCATAAGTTGATTTCGGTTTACTAATAAAGCACAATTCATTTTATCCTCCAATCTCTTTCTCCTATACATTTCAAGTAGAGAGAAGTTTATTCAATTAGTCAAAATGAATATACCAATAAGAACAATCCAAGCTTGGCGAATATCATAATTCAGGTCCTGCATATCTCCAAGTATTTGTAGACCTCTATTGGCGCGACCTTTAGACCCAAATAACCTTACCAATGCCATGAATGTCTCGTGAACCGGTCGAAGCCCTGCAGCCAACTCTCTTCTCAAAGATTCCATCTGCGTAATAACAATAATCAGCTAAATTGAAACGGCATTTGGCGTCGTCGTAGAGAAATTATCGTACCGCTGCTTCTTCGTGGCCGTTGAGGGCGTTCGACACCACCAATCCATGAAACGAACGAGGGCCAGGGCTGATGCCGGCGGCGATCATGTCGTATATGACTTCCGACACGCCGTTTGAGTCGCGGAGCCGGGCCCGGTCCATGAGCTCCTCCATGAAACTGAACCGGAGGCCGTTTTCGACCGCGCTTTGATCATCCTTCGCCTGCTTCTTCTTCCTGCCCCGTTTTTCCGGAACTGAAACCGCCGCGCGAACCGTCACGGTTCGGGGACAGAACCGGTTCAATTTGAACGGAAAACTGGCGTAACTGTGAGTGTAGATGTAAGGTAAGATGACTGAGGACATGAATGCATATATAAAGTTGAATTTAAGAGTAACGGGTTTTGGTTTGGTGGCAGTGTCGAGGGAGTGAAGCAACAGTCTGTGGTGCACTGATGATAAGGCAGACCGCGAATTCAAAAGGTATGCACGGATTCGTAATTATATTTATTTTTATTATTATTGTTTAAACTTTTTTTTATTATTTTAAATTTTATTTCAATTACTATTATTATTGGTAAATTTATTACTTTTTTATATATTATTAATATTTTAAATTTTACATATATTATATTATTTTATAATTTTATATTTATATTATTAATTCATTTTCTTTTATTATTATTTAGAAATACATCTAAATTATTATATAAATACATTTATATTATTATTATATAAACATATTAATTTATTATTATATTATATTATCTAACTTCTTTTAATAAATTGTCTTTTCGGGCAATCACTTTCTTCTTTTTCCACAAATCAATGTCTTTCTTTCTTTACGATTGAACTTAAACAAACTTGATTATTTTTTACACATCAATGCTTTTCAATCCGAATAAATAGTATTTTCTAACCATTAAAAAGAAACAATAAGAATGTTATTATAGAAATTTTGTTTTAAAAATTATGTTCTATAAAACTTATGGAACGCGCATTTCTTGTGTTTTTCCGAAGACTTTCCAGAAAATTTATTTTAAAAAACTTATTTTGGAAGGTATCATATTTTTTGTAAAAATTCTATTTTAGAAAATTTGTTCTGTAATGTATTTCCTATGTTACAACTTGTTCCAAAAAATTATTCCATAAATTTTATTTTGAAAGTTCTAGAAAACTTACAACAGGAAAATCACTTACAACAGGAAAACTTACAAAGAGCAAGATGGTAGTTATAAAAATTAGACAAATTCTTCCTGCAAATTATGACTTGCACCTTATCCAATTTTCAAATTTTAAAAATTACCCTTGACTTTAGATTTTGAAAATCAGGAATTCAAAAAATAACTTCTGGAAAAACAAATTATAATAGATTATTGTGTTTCAAAAATAAAATTTCAAAATGGACCAGAAAAGCAAATTTGAAATTAAAAAAATACGTTATAGAAAAAAAAATCCAAGGAAAAAGAATATGAAAATAAATTCTTAAAAAGGATTTCTGAAATTCAGAAGCTTAAGTGTGGTGTATTAGGTAAGTCTGTCTGCTTAGGTTTGAGGATGAAATGGTAGAAGAGAGGGTTTTAGATATCCGAATCCAAAGGTATTTCAGATAAAGATCTGCAGAAGTATTTTTATTAAACTTATTGTGACTTTTGAATTTTACAGCATCTCAGTCTCTCCTCCATCACCAACACATATAAATATCACTGTTGGATCTTCATCCTATCAAATAAAACATGGGAGGACCATTATAATATTTTAAAATTTTGTCAAGTACATATTCAAAATGATAATTTGTCTAACAACAATAATAGCACATTATTTAAATTCAAGTAGTATATACATTTATTCTAAATGATAATTTGTCTAACAACAATAATAGCACATTATTTAAATTCAAGTAGTATATAAATTTATTCTTAATCAATTAAATTAATAAGACAAGAAAGTTACCACCGTTTTATTTTTTTCTGAATAATTTGATAAATAATAGATTGGAATTGGGAATAAAAATTTATTATGTAAACTTAAATTATAAACAACTTTAACCAATAGCAACTATTTTTCTGCTTGTCTTTGGATTTTGTCAACGAGAACTATCTCTCAAATAATTTTGTGGTTATGTTTTAGATAAATAAATTGATACTTTCGTAATTTAAAATAATAATAAAATTAAGAATATTTTCTCCAACTAAAATAATCTTTATTTTTTAATTAGACTTCGCATATGTTGAAACTAGGTAAGCTTGTGACCCAGAATAAATTTATTTTGTAACTTAATAAAGCATTACTTAAAAGTATATTGTTAACCTTTTGTTTGAGAAATAAAATATAGTTAGAAACTATTACTTTTTATTTTCCAATTAACAAAATTTAAATGATTTGAACTCTTAATTGTTACTAAATCACACTTTTTGACAGTTACTCCAACAGCAAAAAGAATATGCAAACATAGTTCAAAAGGATTATGAATATTTTGATTGAAGTAAAACTTCATAGATAAAGAAGAGTAAAAGAAATAGTCGAATGCATTAAAATATAAAAAGTTTACTTTTTGACAACTACGCAGTAAAATACATTAATTTATAATTATGATATGATATAATATAATTTCAAAAATATTTCACATTTTCACCTATTGATATTTAAAAAAAAAAAAATCTTTTCAATATACAGAAATGGTTAACGTATCAACACTAAAATTTATGTGTACAGTTGCAATGTGATGCATGTTCTCAACATATTAACAAAATATATGTGTACACTTTCGGATAAAGAGGTGTGCAGATCAATTTAAGCAAAACAAATAAGAACACTGTATTTTTCCTGAAATCCAGAATCTTAATAAAACCTGAATAAGATTGAAGATAGAAATAATATGAATTGAGCCTCCGTTAAATCAGTCTCATTTCTCAAAAAGTCACACAAAAGATATAATTTTTTTATATATAAAATCTTTCGTATGTTAGGCATTATACAACTTGACATCTCAGCTAGACTGACATTAAGTAACAACAATCATTTGCCATCACATAAAAAAAGTATTATTATTAAAAAAATATAAAAATATGGGAATACTAGACCAAAACTTATAGGTTAACAAAACAATAAAAAGGTAGAATATACCTATTCATAAAAAATTCTAATAATAGAGTAGATGAAAACTTATTATACCAATGAAATGATTCTCTATGAATAAATCTTAAATTAACCAACTTATCATCACACACATTCCCTTCACGAAAAATATGAGTAACCCTAAACTTGATTTTTCCACAGTAATTAAGACAAGTATTCTATCGATTACGAAGTATCAACGAAACATTAGTCCTAACAGTAAACACAACACAAACCAAGGCATAATCACATTCAAGCCATACATTAGTAAGCCCCATCTTTTGAGCTTCCTCCATAGCATGTATAACTCCATAAAACTCAACAACCATAGTAGTTTGAACTTCAAGAAACGCAGAGAAAACACCAATAAACTCCCCCATACTCCCACGAAAAATACCTATATAAGTAACAAGACTAGGATAGCCTAGCAGACCCATCAGTGCTAATTTTAATCCAGCCTAGTGAAGGAAACTCCCATCTAACAAGAAGAGGACGAAGAACTTTATCACTATGAGTATTAATACCAAAACACTTAATCACGTTGAAATCCAACATATCATTTTTCATTGAAGCTTTAGACGAATTTTCCACTAGACAAGTTAAATCTTTAATTATCGAAATAGCCTTAGAAATCTCAATCTTATCCTGAAATCTAGCATAATTCCTCATACGTCATATCATCCAAATAGAAAAAGTTATCACAGAAAGCTTAATAAATTTAATCAAAGGACTACCATCACTCTTAATAAAAAAAAAGATCATCCTTATTAGAGAAATGAGAAGTAAGAACAACTCCAAATATGCAAAGCATTAGAACATTCAAAAAAATAAATATTGAATAGATTTCTCATGCTTTTCACAAAGCATACACATAGAACATATATGCAAACCTTTATTATGAATATGTTGATTTGTAGGAAGCCGCCCATGAAAAAATTTCCATTGATGGGCCACGTAAGTGGGCCCCAGAAATAATAATGAGCTATCATCCAGACATAAGAAAGACCTAAGTCACAAGAGGATTCATGCATGTGGTGTGTATTGTACGTTTAGGTCCTAGCATAAGTAAGTATTCCTTGGAGGCGCTAAAGCCCATGAGGGTTAATGTTTCCAAGGAAAGATTGCATGCATGGCACGTGAATATTTAGGGCACCTATAAAACAGATGGCCCCGCAGCGCTGGTGCATGAGTTGGTACCTTGGCGGCCATATTGTTAATATTTTGCACTCCAGAAGAGGAAAGTCCTGTGCGGCGACTGCGTTAAGCCTGTGCAACACGCAACAAGACGCCTTACTAGTAACCCCAATTCCACTTAAGGAAAGATCCTCGTGGGACATGGAAGTTGACCTAGATTAAACCTATATAAAGGGTGGTAAGAACCCGAGAAAGGTACGTCGTTTCTAAGACTGAAACTGCTTTACATACTTATTGTTTCTTAGCTCAGTACTGACTTGATCGTCGGAGTACAATCAACAGGTAGGGCCCTCTCGGTTTCAATGGAGCCACTCTCAATCACCCATGGAGAGGGAAGAAACCACCAGAAAAAGGAGGAGCCGCCATCTGCCTTTGAAGTCAACGGCGGTTGAGTCAACTGGCGAGAACATTTGGCGCCCATCGTGGGGCCCGATAAAACTAGGTCTCACTGACAATCGTGTTGAGAGCCATCCAGCAACATGAGGAATACGAGACAAGGTGCATCTGCACTAGAAGGAGGAGACATCGTCTCCATGCAACAACTCATGGAGACCATTCGCGCTCTCCAGCAAGTCGTAGCGTCGTCCAAAGCTGACCAGGACATGATTTTGGTTGAGGTTCAAGCCAAACAGGCAGCCAATCAGAACCGATTCCAGGATGATTTAGCTGTGTCACGTGCGAACAATGAGGAACTGCGCAGAGCCAACGAAGAGTTGCATAGAGATTTACAACGCATGAGTGAGCGTACGACTGATGAGCAAACTCCGTCAATACTAGTTAGGGCTCGTCCCATGTCCTTTTCCCAAGAAATCATGGACACTGTGATACCGGCCAGCTTCATGGGTCCAAAGATCACCTTCACAGGCGTAGAAGACCCAAAAGCCCACATCACAACCTTCCACACCAAGATGATGATCTCCGGAGGCACCGACGCCATGTACTGTAAGCTATTTATGGGTATGTTCTCAGACACAACGTTGGACTGGTTCATCATTCTTCCTGATGGACACATTCCCTCATTTGATCAATTCTTAACATTGTTCAAAAAGTAGTACATCGTCAACCAGGCTCCCACTCCCGTCTCTTTCGATCTCTTCGACGTTAAGCAATACTAGGGAGAGCCTTTGAAAGAATTTCTCAACAGGTTTAGGGCACTAGTGGTGAAGCTGCACACTAAAGATGAAGATATGATGGTACACGCCTTCAAACGAGGGGTGCTGCCAGGACCCTTCAGTGATTCTCTGATAAGGTGTTGCCCAAAGACGTTCAACGAGATCTGTCACAAAACTGTAGCCCACATCGTTGCAAAAGAAGAGGTCATAGAAAAGCGTGGAAGCATCGACCCTGTCCGACCTCAGGAAACTGGTCATCCTCAGCCCATGAGGGTACACGAGGCCACGACAGAGAAGAAAGCCTCAGGGAAGATGTTGCCGTATGAGACAAGGAAGCCTCAGACCAGGGCACAGACAAAGGAAGGCGCTCCCACCAGACACAACTTTCGAATGGACCTTAAGAAGTTGATTGTCTTCCCTAACGTGGCAGACAGATTGAAGTCTCCACCGCAGACTGACAAGAGGTTAGGGCCCAGCAAAGACACTTGGTGCGAATTCCATAAAGCCTTTGGCCACAACCTACGCAACTGTTTGGCATTAGGATTCCTGTTAAACGAACTGGTGAGGAATGGCTTCCTGTAGGAGTACCTACAAGAGAACCAAGGGGCCCCAAAGACAGCAGTCCCCGTAGGAGATCAAGGACATGAAATACCTGTCCATGGAAAAATCAACACAATTTATGGAGGGTTCTCAAGAGAAGGATATACCGCCTCCCATTGGAAGAAATATGTCAGGGAAGTGATGGCAGTAGAAGCAGGAGAGCCCGACCAGTCCCCGGAACCGACCTCTTCTTCACAAAGGCCGATTTGCAAGATGTGGTTCCACATGACAACGATCCCGTGGTGATCTCGGTAGTGAGGACATGAAGGAAGGTACATCGAGTCCTCATCGATCAGGGGAGTTCGACAGATGTGATGTTCTGGTCGACCTTCAACAAGCTACAGTTGTCGACCGATCAGTTGAGACCTTATGACGGTTGCCTATATGGCTTCGCTGGGGACCAAGTGGAGGTGCGCGGGCACATAGAGCTAAGGACAACTTTCACAGATGGCACCGCATCTTGCACAATTAACATAAGGTACCTTGTTGTCAACACCCCTTCAGCTTACAACACATCCTTCTAGGCAGACCTGCCCTAAACAGAACAAGGGCAATGTCCTCGACGAGGCATATGAAGATGAAGTTACCCTCCCTTGAGGGAACAGTGATAACAGTTAAGAATGACAGAAGGCGACAAAGAACTGCTATGAGAATAGCCTGAAGACAATGAGAGGAGTGTGCACCGTAACCAACCAACCTCCAAGGGGAGAAGGGGTTACCCGAGTATAGGTCACTAGAGAAGATCGGCCTGAACCAGCAGAGGAGGTGCTGGAAAGGGAGATTGGGGGAAGGAAGTTCAAGCTTGGTAGGTCCCTAAGTTCAACCGAGTATCGACGCCTTGGTGGACAACGCGTCAGGCTTCAAGCTTCTTAGCTTCCTGGATGCTTTCTCAGAATATAACCAGATCCGGATGCATACCAAGGACGAGTGCAAGACGACATTCATGACGGAGCTCTCCCGTTACTGCTATAAGGTGATGCCTTTTGGGCTCAAGAATGCAAGTGCAACCTATCAAAGGTTGGAGGAGCTATTCACCACAATAGCCAAGTACAGATTGAAGCTAAACCCCGAAAAATGTGTGTTTGGGGTAAAGGCAGGCAGGTTCTTAGGGTTCCTACTCACTGAGCGTGGGATAGAGGCAAACCCCTGTTGAAGATGGCAAGCTTTGATGTATCAAATCCTCAAGGAACCTGAAGCTGTGTTGCTTTTTAGGTTTGGTTTTTGGGGGTTTAGAATCTTTGTAAGATCAGTCTTGATTCTCACACAAAGCTTGTTTCAATCAATTTTAAAGAACTAAGTGTTTTTCCCTGCAAAGAGAAAAACAAGCGATAAAAGTTTCAAGACAATCAGTTGTTTGTCACTTAGCTGGTAAAGGAGTTTTTGAAACTATTTTTTGAATCAATTGTATAACTGCTGAAACCATTCAACCAGTTAAATCGCAGTTTCAACCGATTAAATGTGAGTTTTCATAACAGTTTTTTGAAAACCTGTTTTAATTGTTTCAGTTGTTTAAATCTGCCTTAAACGGTAGTTTTTCAAAGGTTATAAATATAGCTTTCTTTCAAATGATTAATACGAATGAAAGAGAGAAGTTTTACACTCTGATTTGAGATCAAAAAGAGAGATTACCAACTGTTTGTAAAAAGGTGTTTTTCCAAGTTTAGCAAGATTGCTTTTGGGCTTTGCTGTGATTCAAGAACTGATCAATAGGGTTTCTAGTGTACTGTAATTCCAGGTGTTTTCTACCCTTTATTAGTTTCTTGTAATTGTTCATATTACACTTTGTAAAACTGTATGTAAAATCTTGTAAAGTCAGTGTGATTCTGGCTTGAGGTGTTTGCTGTGTGCAAAGAGGGTGAGTAGGATTTGTGGGATTCAAAGTCACCTCTTTGTGGTGTGTATTTGTAATGTGTGATTGGTTACATAGTGAAATACCTAGTGGTTTGACTGAGGACTGGATGTAGCTTAGGGATTGAGTGAACGAGTATAAAACCTTGTGTGTAAATCTCTCTATCTCTCTTCTCCATAACTGTTTGATATTTCCGCTATCATAAACAACCGATTAAATCGTGCTTTTAACCGATTGAAATTCTGATATTAGTTTTTGTTTGACTATTTGATTGGCTTTCTGAATTGATTGTTGAAGATTCATTCTAAAGGTAGTTTTTGTGAAAATCTTTTGTAAACAATTCCCCTC
>Ga0123342_1003464_pt1 | contig 25282 bp, 10 predicted proteins | sample Turbeawhitnodule_FD_89960 | JGI IMG/M metagenome (GOLD analysis project Ga0123342, IMG submission 89960) | Root nodule microbial communities of legume samples collected from Mexico - Turtle bean Mexico white nodule | ecosystem: Host-associated > Plants > Roots > Nodule | place: Mexico: Nepantla... | reverse complement strand
GAATATTCTGGATGTGTAGATCCATGTGAGATCTATGTGATTGTTTATTGTTGAGATTTGAAGAAAATTGAATAATTTGAGAAATTGATCATGTAACTTGGTTTTCTCTTTTGATTTAATTGTATATTATAAAATTCTATTTTCACTAGTTTACCCTTGCTTTTCTTGTTGTGTTTGAACTGCGATGACTGTACTACGTACACGAGCAGATGATCTTACAGGTGTCTAAGGATCAGAAGAGTTTTAAGGCGTTGATTTTGAAACTTATATTGCAAATATTTGTATTTCTATACGTCCTAATCACTTATTAGGAATGTTTTAAAAAATTGTAAGCTTGTATAGAAATATGTAGAACCGGTATTGTAATAGTTATATGTAAATTATGGGGTGTTACAATTAACATGTGTAATACCCCAAAATATTTTAAAAAATAATATGATATTTAATATAAATTTTTAAATAAAATCAATCCCATAAAACAATAAAGTGTGTAAAGAGTTATTATTAACCCAAATTATTTCACACTTAATAAAATAATTCATCTATTTGCTTGTTTACAAAAATATTATTAGTGTTTATGTTAAATATTTCTCAATTTAAAATGTGTGCATTGAAGTATTTAATTAATTAATTCGTTGCTGATAAAAAAAAATTAATTAAGGTCAAAAGGATTTTTACAGATACATACCAAATCCTCTTTTTTATATATCTTATACTCAAATCAATTTATCTTCAACACAAAAAGCAGCACAGAGTATAAAAAAAAATGTTACTATACTAGTTTCTTCATATGTAGATGTTTTTGCAATGTCAACATGCCAATCACCTGAAGATGATTATAAGGGTGAGTATCTCGCACTTCACTAAGTCCCAATGCATTATAATAATCAAATAAGTAACCCAATGCATTATAATAATCACATAAGTAAGAACACATTTTTATAGCAAAAGAATAAAATTAATAAGAACATTTAAGGATATTCCAACAAAAATATGTATCAAATATAACCCCTAAGCAGAACTCCAACACAAAAAGAAGGTATCCTTCCCCAACACTTTATTAGCTATGTCTGCACACTCTACTACAGTTTAACAACGTTAGCTAAAGGTAAACAACATCAAAATAAGACTAGATACCTAGATAAAATGATGTTTTCAACACTCACACTTACAAAACTCAGCAACCGACACATTGGCAGCAGGTGCCATGGCCAAAAGTATCAAACAGGAGTCCAAATTCACTACAACAAAATCATGAAATAGAAACTAATTTTAGAGACTAAAAATAATTAGTTACTATAGTGACTAAATTAGAGATCATTTTGGGACTAAATAAATTTTTGATTTCTAAATTAGTTTCTATTATTGTAAAATAGTTTCTAAATTGGTATCTAATAAGCAAATAAGGTTTTTGCTACCAAATTTAGAATATAAATAATTGATAGTTAAAACATTGGTAGCTAATTAGATACAAATTTAGAAACTATTTTACAATAATAGAAACTAATTTAGAAACCATTTTTTTTTAGTTTCTAAAATGGTCTCTAATTTAGTTACTATTGCAACTAAATATTTTGGTATCTAAATATTAGTTTTTATTTGATAATTTTCTTGTAGTGATTACCTTGTGCATCTACCTGAACTTACTGAGATAAGGGGTCCATTCAACGCCTCTTTCAGCTTATTTGCAACATTCATTGGCATATTAGAAGGCTTATACATCTCCAATTGTACACTCCAAGAACTTACTCCCCCTACTACCCCTTCATTCGACTTGCATGTAAAGGTTATTATCTACTTCTCTCACAAAGGACATGAACTCATAAGAGGTAGGAAGTTTTCTACTTTGCTCTGAAGTCTATCGGATTAATTTTTTTGTAATGTTGTAGAGATGGAGGGTAGGGTGTGTTAGGATGATTATGTATAAGGGTTGAGATACCTTAAAGTGTTTCTTTTAATTTTATTTATTTTTTATTGATAAAAAAACTTATTGAATATAATACGGTTAGGATATTCCTAAAATACTTCATATTTATTTATTATTTTTCTCATAAAAATAAAATAAAATTCCAAGTTTAATGGTTAGGTGAGCTTTCAATTTAGTTGAATGATAGATTCAATGTATTTTGAGTCAATACAATAAAGTGAAGTTGATATTTGAGTCAGTTGATTTTACTTTCATATTTTTTGCCAATTCCAATAATTTAAATGATACCACGTGATCAAGAAGATATTATAGCTGAAAAAAAAAATAAGGTAAGACAAAAAAAAACAAGGAGTAAAAAAACCTTTTATAGGGACTACAAAATAAAAAAAATTCAAGAACTAAAAATTGAATGGTGATTTCTTTTTTAAAGACTAACATGCTAATTTTAAAAAGTATAGACAATAAATGACATAAAAAAAAGTACTAACATGTTACATCACATGAAAGGTTTATATGACACATTTTTAACATGAAAGGTTTATATGACACATTTTTATTGTGATATTATCACAATATGGATTCATATTTTTTTTATAACTTAATATGATATTAAATAGAGTAGATATTACTACATTACATATAATAAATTTTGTGGTAGTTGAATAAAATTTGTTTATCAAAAATTTACTAGAAAATAAGTTTAAGTTTAATTCATGATAAGACCAAACAAACTTAATAAGATAATGAAAGATTTACTCTTTAAGGTTTAAGGTTTAAGATTTAGGGTTTAGTTTTATTCATGTGAAAGACATCAAGTATGAAATTAGATATATATAGACCAATATCAAGATATAACATCAAAAAGATAAACTCTAATACCATATTAAAAAATTAATTTAAATCTAACTTTCTAAACTAGCAAAGTTTATTTCAGTTTATATACTATAAATAAATTTTATCTCTAACGAATATGACATCTTCAAAATCATATCAATAAACTAAAAAAATATCACATAAAATTGTTTATGAGTGTACACACTGTGTGGGGTTGACATGTATTTCTATTAATACACTAATATTTTTCAATTCTAATTAAATGTTGGAAACAAAAATTAGGAATGAAAAAATAAAAATGATAGATTTTATTAAGAAAACAAAGTGCGTCCTTTGAGTTGCATGTCTGCCCCATTTACACCTAGTAGTATGACATACACAGTGTGAATGACAGTGTGGGACCATACGATAACATAACATGTACTACACACACATAAACCATGGGGACCAAAAAACCCCACATACCACTACCCAACATATAGGACCTACTCCACAACTCTACTCATTTTCATTTCACCCTTTTCACTTTCTACACATACTAATAATAATAACAATTCCTCTCTCATAATTTACATCAATTTCTTCACTATTTTCTTAAAAAATGAAAGTAATGTTATTTAAGAGATGTACAACAATATTACAATGATAATAAAAAAATACAAAAGTATGAAACTATATTCAAACAAAGCATTGAGCAATCAACACCCTTCTTCAAACTATGGTTCATTCAAAATTATTTAGATTACATTGGAAAATTTATCAAATCCAACATTATTTAATATTTTTTACAGAACATGTTAAATAAATTATTAAATTATGTGGTGTCGTATTATATGAATGATCATGCATGTATACATTGAATTTTAGATGCTTTCAATTTTGTTACAAAGTAACGAGATATAATATATATATATATTTTAAATTAAACAAACTTAGAAAAACATGAAGGAAAGTATAAGAAATAAAGAAACATCACCTTTATCAAACAATAAAGAAAATACAAATGAGAATGTTATTGTTTATTGTTAAGAATTAAAAAAAAAAATACTAAAAGTAAAATACAATTGTATTTTTTATATAAGAACAAAAAAAAGATACTTTTAAATTTTTTATACGGGAAAAAAAATCAAGATTTAATATGTCTTTAAAAGAATGAAGAACATTAACTATAAATAATTCTCAGACAAAAAAGTGACTTTGATAATCCAAACATGGGCTAATTAGTAACAAAACAATATTACAATGTTTAACTGAACATGCGAAGGTGTCCCTACTACTAGACATATATATGAGTATGGTTAACAATAGTATTGTTACTTTGTCTCAAATGCTAACAGCAAGATTCCAATGTATGGGGAACATGTAGTTATCTTGCTTTGTATATATAGTTGTAGATTTTTTCCATGATTAAAAATGGTGTGTTTATTTAAAGCTTTAAATTAAAAATATTATTATTATTTAAATACAATTTTTAAAAACCAAAGTACCTAAACATTTTTTTAATAATTTTAACTGAATAAAAACTACCTTTTTAACTTTATGAACAATATATTAAAAATATAATTTCTTTTATGTTTTGCTGAAATAATTTTTTTCATGAACTTCAATTTAGAGGTTCCCTGATTTGTTTGCTGTTGCATGGAAAAACAAAATTAAGAGTAAATGTTAGCAGATATAAAAGTAATGTATTCTTTTCTAAGTTGAGGTTTGTAAAACTCAGGATATAAAACTAAATAAACAGAAATACACCACCTAAATTTTATATTAAAACAGTTTATAATCAAAATCTTACAAATTTAAGACAACTTTGAAAAAAAAAAAAACTTCTAAAATTAATTACAACCAAACATGAACTATGTTTCCAGAAAAACACTAAATGCTATAAGTTTATTACATACGATATTTTACTATTTTTCTTATTTGTAAAAAAAATATTCTTCACTCCTTTCTTGTATATGAAGTCATGAATTAGCTTGTGCAAAATATATAGTATTGCAAAATAAAAAAGGTATTATGATCAGAAGGGAACATTTGCAATATGTATGAGAATCTGGAGTTTAATGACAGATACTCACGATCTTGGATCACAATATTCTCTTTAACCCATGTACTGAAAGAAGATTGAGTAAGTTTTTTTTATATAGATGATTGAGTACGTATTTCTCTTACAATAATTACATTATTTGATTTACTAATCCCAAAAACATTGATACTAAAGAGATTATTGGAAGAATATTATTAAAAAAATTATAAATGTTACTTTTAGAAAGTATTAGACTCACTTTTATGATAATTTTATTTTTTTTATTAATAATAAAAAAATATATAAAATGAGAGTATTAGAAGTATTCAAAACTCTTATAAAAACGAGTAAAAGTATATGGTTGATAGGTAAACCAGGAAACAAAATTCATAATAAAAATATTTTATTTATTAATTCTTTAACCAATGCTTTTAAGATACTATCTAGTTAGCAAAATTCTTAATGTCATCACTCGGACCAAAACGTTTAGAATTTATATTATCAATATACTATTTTCTAAACACATTAGGTTTTATATTATTTTTTCTTGGACTTAATTTTAATATAAAAGTCTGCACTACCATCTAATTACAAATTAGAAATCAGTTTAGATATATTATATATTTTTAAAATAATTGTTAGATCTATTATCTAAGTATCTAGTATATATAACAGTCCATATACAACTGTACAATAGTTTAGATGAGTTTTATACTGTGATATCATTCTAATTAAATTCTTTTTCTCCATGTGCTGGCTTCATTATACTTGCAACATCATGCATACACTTATTTATTTTCTCTCATGATTAATCTTTGTTGTACTGAAATAATTTCTCAACTTTTATAGCGAAAAGGAGACACTGTATGATCGTTAAGTGCCTGTATGTCAGTGAAAATGGAAGCAAAATAATGGCCTTGAATCTCTGGCAAGGGTAGAGAGAACACGAACATCTGTAAGCAGTACGAAGAAATAGGGCAAGATAGTGAAGAGCGTGTGGCATAATTTGAACAAGTGGAGGAGATATGAGTGAACCAAGATTGGACAGCGATGCGAGCACACAAATTTCCATGATAACATCTTAAATAGACTGAATTATCACTGTCATAAATATTGAACAATATATTATTTTGTAGAATAAAAATCTTCTGCTACTTTCATCTTTGACCAATAATGTATATAAGTGGGGTGAATAATTATGGATCGATGGTTTTGAAATATCTCTGCTGTTCAGATTAGTTAGCAAGGGTCTAGCTCTTGTTGAACCAATCAGGGCTTCATTATAGTGATTTTGTGCATGCTAAAGCCAAAACTTTGAGATGAATCTAAGACAAAGTCCGTGATTAGCCATATCCAATTTCCAAGCCAGCTTCAATTTTCAGTGATCCTCATATGCAAGCCACTTGGAAGAATGTCCATATAATATTAAATGTGGTAACAAGGACAAAATTGTAGACACGGGAACCCCACCCCACAACCGAGAAAACTACACAATCAGCAAGTAAAAGCACAAGTTTATCAAGGTAACAAATCAAAATCATGTAATTATCTATCTACCATGCTATAATCTGGCACCACAAAACTGCAGGCTGAAGAAGACCTTTATATGTTTTCTGGTAAAAGTATAGAATTTGATAACAGAAGCTGAATACTCATCACCAAAATAAAAATAAAAATATAGAATGACATGAGAAACATGAGCACCACCGATGGCGAACTAAAATCCAAATATTAATTTCTCTCTCTTACTCTCTCTGCATTATATGTGTGTGTCTTTATTGGCTCTAGATTTGGATAAAGTGATGTTTCAATATATATTAAGAAACTGAAAAGACACCATTTCTATTCCAGCATTCCTGTTGAAAAGGAATATTCATAGATCTGTGAAGTCAGCACATAAAGGACCTAACACTCAGCCTCCAAAATCCAAATAGCCAATATTCGATAACCTAGGACTGTCTGCAAATGAAAAAAGCCTAATTAGTGTACAGTATTAATATTTAAAAGACAAGAAGGTGATCCAGTAATGTGAATAAACAAAAATTTAGCACTGCAAATTGCAAACAGAAAAGATAGATGCATGAAAAAAGGCACCTGACAACAACAGAAAGGAAAGCAGAAAGAGTCACCTCTCTTGTTATGCATCATGATCTCATGGACAATGTCTGGAAGTTTGAGCTGTGTGTGTGTATACCTACCCACTTTCTTTTTTATCTCCACTCTTTAATTGGGGGGGTCTCAACTCGCAGTACTTGTTCAACTTTTTAAAGTCGTTTATGGCTGATGCAGCATCATCAAGATTCTCACATCAAAAGGACCAATGGATTGCCAGAGCGCTTAGATTGCATCAGAGTCCCATCCACCTTCATTTGCATGTGAATCTTGATGATGCTACATCCGCAAACAACGACTGTGAATCTGTCCATGCAACTATAGCTTCTGAAAAAGAGAGCTATGCACATACATAGACATGTGTATATATTTAGAAGCTAGCATTGTTACCAATTTTAGTGAAACGTATGTATGGCTAAAAAGCTCAATAGGTTACTCAAATAGTGAAGACCAGTTAATGTCACGGAAATTTGTCGAGTGGGAAAATAAAAAAAAGGGTGAACAACATGAAACAGAGAGAAAGCAAGGGAGGGTAAAAAATAGAAAAGAAAGAGGGGACACGGAAAATTGAGATTTTATGTGGAATTTTAGCAGCAAGGCCACGAGGAGTAGCTGATGTGGCTTGTTGCAAGTGGTTAGTTTATGTTTGGCACACGAGGCCAGTTGGGTACCCCGAATGGAATCTAACCACATGAACTCAATTCATACCTCAAGAACAAAAGAAAAGCCAAAACCCCAATTAAATAAAAAACAAAACAAGAAAATTCAACCACTCCATAAAGAACAACAAAAGCGCTTACTTTCAGAACCTCCAAAGATTGAAGAAAACCAAAACAAACTATCTTCAAACCCAGTTACCTACACTTTTACAAAGTACAGCTTCTGCTGTGTCGATTAAAAAGAACCATACTTTCGCTTGGTGTAAACAAGAAAAGAGATTTAAAAAAAAAAACCCTTGATGTAAGAATCAAAACCAAACAGTAATCCCTCCAAAAGGGAAAGACTCACGTACCTTGGCAAATCCACATAGGAAGAAGGAGTAGTTTCTCAAAAGATAAAAAGGGCACATCCAAATATTTCATATTTATATATGTAGCCTTGAAATAGATTATAGATCAGACTTAGAATCGGAAGGAGGAGATATATAGATATAGAATATATACAAATACATATACAGTGTTTCCCAAAACGCCTAAGATCTAAACCTGAGAAGAAAACTATGGAGAAAATGAAAAGAAAAAGGTGGGAAGAGAGAGAGAGAAGGAAGTGTGTGTTGAATGGTAACAGTAGATGAAGGTTGGGGACTAATATATAGGGGGAGAAAGGCCTGTGTGATGAATGAAAATATATATTGGTAATGAAATTGGTGATTTGCTTTCTCTATATTCCCATTGGTTGGACTTAGCTGTATATATGGTACTGTACCGGGTTTTATGTGGCCAAGATACTCATTCTAATCTCCCTAAACCCTAATTTCAACTCATTGGCGGAGGGATGACGCCACAAAAATAACCTTTCTCATTTTCCACACCATATGATCGCCCAACCATGTGTTTCATTTCAAAATATTTATTTTTAAATTATAAGTTTCATCAAAATCTATCTTTGATTCATCAATTATAATAATGTAACAGGTCTTCAGCACAGGCTGAAATAACATAGATCAAACATGGTTTTGCTTAAATAAATATTTCTTGTTCAAAATAAAATTTATCACCATATATTCAAAAGTTTCTTTTGTGACAAGGACTACTGATGAGTATTATTTTATTATTTAATAAGTTTTTAAGTTTGACTCTTTTTATATAAATCAACAAACTTAATATTTTTAAAAATAATTAGTTATACAATTTTGATACCATGTAACAAATTTAATATATTAATGTTAACAATTATTATTTATGTTTACTTTATACAAATTATCTTATTTAATTTCTTTCTTTAAGTAGTCTAAAGTTTAACTTTCTAATTAAAACACATTTTATAAGCATTTTTGAATCAGCCTATAGTTTGGACATGATATTATACCCGTCAATAAGACAGTTTAATCATTTTATTTCCTTATTTATCAGAGGTAAAAATTCATTTATGACGTTTGATATGAATTTTAAAATTATTATAACAAAAATTAATAAATTTATTGTTTTACGATATAACGATTTGCGCTACCCCTGCATATTTTCTCAAATAAAAAATTCAAATAGTCATTTGACAAGATTGTGAGTAAGATTATAATAAGTTGTAACTATATAATCATGTATTAATATCAAAATTAAAATATATTTTTCTTCTTATTTTTGTACACAGATAATGCTCTTACATATTATATATCTTCCGATAAGTGTGTAGGCACGTAGGACATAAAGTATGGTTGCAGTCTTTATTTTTATTTAATGTTTTAAAGTATGACAACTATGCATTTTACAAGATTCCCAATTTCAGTCCTTCAAAGGTAATGTAAAACTCATAAATTCAGTTTTAAAATTATTAATACTGTGTTTGTTTACTTAAGATTTTCTTAAAAATTAAAATGAATTAAATTCAATATATACCTAAAACAAATTAGGTGTTAATGGGGTGATACTAAATATTACTTGAAAAAAGTGGAACTTGGTGACATTAATGACGTGTTTATAAACGTAAAATAAACGCCATTAAACTTAGTTGGTTATTAATTTAATAGTTGATTGGATTACCAGTTGATTTAGACAGTCATTGCTCACATTGTGTACTTTTTTATATATAATTTATTATTATTAGGATACCCTATTTTAGTTGGCCTTTTCTATTTAACATTTGTATAGTAATTATTAAATTATTTATTTTGCCAAAAAAAAAAATTAAATTATTTATTTAATAACTATTATTCATTCACTTTATGCTGTTACAAGTTTTTCCAGTATTTTAATTTATACACCACTAATCATAAATCTTTATTTACAATGGGATTGATTACGAATAGGATTTTCCAGTATCTAAATGATCTTTATATGTATAGGCCTCTTCAATTTATTGATCGAGAATAAATATATTATATCCTATAAACTTATTTTTAACTCGTAGTACTTTATTGTTCATCTTTGCTTTCACTTTTATTTCACCTTTTACTTTTATATGTCATCAAAGACAATATTTATCACTTTTGGTCTATATTTTTTTCTTCCTACAGTTCAAATTCACCATGGAATGGAAATTCATCTATTTTCTTTTCTCCTTTTAACATTTAAACTTTAACTTATATATTTTTTAAACATATAGCAATGCATTTAGGACTACATCTACGAACTTTGAATTAGATTGACAAACCGATAAATTTGAGCAACATTCATTGATTGTTAATCTTAATAATCCAACATTTTTTTAATCTCCAATCCAAGACCTACTATATGCAAAATAGATTGCTTGACTCAAGTGATATTCATCTCAACCCTAATACTTTTACTAAATTGTACAATAATAATTTTATTTTTCTAAGCTATGACGGAGTAATTGATCATTCTGAAATTTTTTCTTTGGCACAACTAAAGGTTTAGTCTTGGATTTCCTCAAAAATGTCCTCAATGGGTTTTTGTTTCTCTGATTGGTGCATAGAACACCTGGTTTGTATATATTCGATTAATTTTTTTTTATTGTTTATAGGATGGTCAAGTTGGTCCTTGGTGTCATTGAGGGTAGTAGCTCTTGTGGTGGCTTTGTGTGATAGGTGTTATTGGTTGATGTTGTTTGTGTAGGTAGTTGATGACAAAATTGTTGATTTTTATTTTGCTTTGGAGAGAGATGTGTTTGTTCCTATTGTTCTCTATAAGATTTGATCACTCTTGAAGTAAGTCATATTTATTTATTTTTCCTTGCTGATAAAAAAAATGATCGGGAGAAAGTTAACTACAATCCAATGCAAACAATGCAGAGCAAACACTTCTCTATTGTAAATTTTATTTGAAATATTTGTTCATGATTCTTTGTGTGCTTAGATTGGTGCTCTCTTTTGCAAATCCGCCTACTATACTTGTAGTGCCAACAATATCTAAGTTATTATAAGAAGTTAGCAATAAATGTTTTGTATAGCTGTGTTTTGAGGTTGCTACTAGCGGTTTAAAGTGAATTTGTTGGATGTTTCATTGTTTGGAGATATGCAGGAATCATAACGTATTGGTTGTAATAGGTTGAAACATTTCTAATTTATTATGAGATTAATCATAACTCCTAACAATGTTATTTCCCTACAAATTCTTCTAACTTAATTGTCAAATGATTTTTATTATTTGTTTCTAAGAATAAAAATATATTGATTCTCAAAATCGTTGATTTCATGTTTATTTTTTATTTGTGAGACTTAAAAGTAGTTAATTCTTTTACCTAAGAGTACTATACGTAAGTAAAAATCCCACTTCTAGTATGATTCCCAAAAGTTTAAATTCAATTTATGGAAACGTAATTAAATAATTATCCTGCCGATAAAAAAAATTTAAATAATTATCTTATTATATTTATATGAGTATGTGAGTTTGCGTGCAAAACATGAATTTGACCCAAATTCGAAGATTAGTAAAGATCTTAGAATTATACATCGTTTTAAAGAGAGTCTCGTAAAACAAGCAGAAAACATATGAATATATAACTAAACCTGAAATGTAAATTTGTGATGAATGCGAAGGAAAAGAACTTGCCAAATATGCAGAGAAAATAATACAAAACCCAGAAAATGCGAGAATAATAAATCATATGAAAGATAAAAGGCTTTGAAGAAGACAAGTAAATGGAGATCGAAAAACAATACAGAATTGAAAACTGTGCAATTGAAATTTAAAGAAAGGAAGAAAGTGAAATTAAAGATACAGTACATTAAACATAAAGGATAAATAGATTGTAAACCAATATAAGAGCTGGAGAGTTAAGATCATTGGAAAAGTCAATTCACATGACTAAACGAAAAATAGATAAATAAAAGGTATATACCATGCGAAAATGTGAAAGAAAACAACCAAAGGGAATGCAAATATAAACAAATAACAATAATTTCAATACACCTAATAAAGTTAAGTTTTAAGTCCCTCACCAATCTATTTTCTATTTGAGTATTTTCTTTATTGAATCTTTATACCAAAATTGTTATATTATTAATATTTAATTTTTTTTTAGTGTTTAACATTTTATTTTTTCGTCTTTAATTGTATCACTAAATATATGATTTTTTTTATATTTTTCAATTAAGTAATTATTGTTAACTCGGATGAACTCTTTGATTTTGTATGGAATTGACCAATAAGAAAAATAAAGTTCTGAAACCTATTTATTTTTATCAAATGTCTTGTCTTCACATTATTGATTTGATTTTTGCTTTAGTGTTTTTATAAAATAAAATATGTCTTTATTTGTAAAGATAATTAGAGTTTCATTCTTCTTATCACTACAAGAAAATCATGAAATAGAAACTAATTTTTAATAGAGATCATTTTATGATTTTAATAGAAACTAATTAGTAACCAAGGTTTTAAACTATTTAACAATAATAAAAACTAATTTAGAAAACAATTTTTTTTTTTAGTTTCTAGAATGATCTCTCATTTAGTTACTATTGCAACTAATTATTTTGGTCTTCAAATATTGGTTTCTATTTCATGATTTTCTTGTAGTGTATTATCTAAGTTGGTAGTGTTGTATCTAAAATCATAAAACGCTTGCATATCCTCAATTGATAATAAATATTCAATTGAAAAATATAAATATTTTGATCCCTTAATAGAACACAATATTATAACTTGAAATCAATTCAAAATACTTAGATATACCAAGTATTAAAACTTAATTAGACTATCTTTTAGTTTTTCATGTGAAAACATATAAGTGACAATGCAAAATAAAAACCACATCACCTTAGTTGACCACAAAAACAAATCACTCGATAAAAAAATATAAATTTATTAAAATAAAACAAGAAATATAATTAATTAATTTTTATTCTAATAATACTCAATAAAATAAATTATTCTAATAAAAGTTAAATTAAAAATACCTAAATATAAAAAAACTTACAATTTAATTAAATTATTTCAAAATAATCACAATAAATATTAGGTTTCAATGTCTTTTCCATACTTAACAATTTTCTCTTGACATGAATACCGAAACTTGAGAAACTATACAGCCTTCAAATAAAATACAAGAGGAAAAACCTGTCCAATAATACTTCTTACTCTGACAAACTAGTCAAATGATGATACCCTGATAGGTCAATACTCTGTTGCTAGTTACCACTGGACATCTAAGCTTGGGAAGCTTCTTTGAACAAATAATTTTGATGAAGAAAAATAAAAGAAGTTTGAATATAGAAAAAATTCCAAAAAGTGGCATCAACATTGTCCTAGTCTATTACCTAATGGTGCCCCATCCCTTGGCTACTCTTCCTTCACTACTGCAAGAGTAGAAGAAGGGTCCCCCAATTTTGTCTTATCCTCAACAACCTACCTCCATTACTTCATTCCATTTTTCTTTTTCAAGTAAATTTGGGTTTTTTAATCAACATTTAAGTAGAGATGTTAACATAATCTCACATAATCATGCTTCTATCTACTTTTCTTTTTCTTTTTCAGAACTCATGGTTTGCTACAATAACTAGAAATAAATTGTATTTCAAAATGAAAATCATTTTAGTTATACTTTAATGTTATGGTGATAAAAACTTGCACGTCTATTTCTATCTCCATTTGTTTAGACTGCAATAAGAATTCACACATTCATACTAATTGGAATTTTCCAATGTTGAGTTACATATCACTTTCTTCAACCACTTATTTCTCATATTTGATTTTGATGTTTTGGAAAAATGTTATAGTAGTATGTCACATGTATATGTTCATTAGTCACTCGGAACCTCGGAACCATATGCAATTTTTTAGTTGGTAATGAAGATTCTGATTCAATCAGAAAGTTGGTTTAAAGGATTATCTACTCATCCTTAACTTGCATTTCATAGCATAAAATTTGTAAACAACAAATTCACCACTAGCAGCATCAAAATTGCGACCAAGAAGGCAGCAGCGACAATATGTACATCTTCAAGATTGCGAAGTAAATCTTGATGATGAAGTTGATGACAATGGAGATTTGGTTCACTTTGCTTTTCTTGCAGAATCAGTGAGAGTTGTCCATGTTATTCAACACCCGAAATGGCAAAAAGCTATGAATGAAGGATTGATGACGATTGAGAAAAACAATATCATGAAGGTTGTTCCAAAACAGAATTAAGGGAGAATGTTGGTTATTAATTCAAATTTTATTATTATTAATTCAGATTTTATTACCTTTAAACCCTATTTTACCGTTATATTGCATTAATGTTCAATTTACAGTCATGTTACTATTCCTATTTTATAGCTTCCAGTAATTCTAATTTTATTATATATATATGATTGAGTAAATCAAAATGAATCAATTACGTTCAATTGCTACAACATTTTGCCTTCTCTTATTTCCTTCAATTAGTTCCTACAAAATTCACCACTAGCAGCATCAAAATTAGAAGATTTTTTCTAGGATTTTTAACATTCTCTCAGTAGTTATTTATTAAATGTCTCATATCTATTAGAAATATAATTAAATCATATTATATAAATGGATATAACTATTTATAAAACAGAAAAATGCACTTTGTCTATTTTTTGTTTTACCTATTTTTGTTCTCCAGGTTATGTGTATGTTATTTGTATATGTATGTGTGTACCTTGTTTTTTACTCTAGTAACACATACAATTTTCACTCTTTTATTTTATGTCTATTTCTATCTTTCTCATGCTTTTTCTTTTTTTCTTAGTTCTTTTCATCTTGCAATATCATTTTCATCTTGCAATATTATGACTGAAAGCAATCTCATGTGTTTGATATTAGAAGAACCTAATATATACAATTTTGTTATGATATATAAGATCTTCCTTTAAAAACTTTTGTTGCCTTTTCTGATTCTTGTTGCCTCTTCTGATTCTTGTTTCCTCTCTATTTTTTTTTCTTATTATTTTTTTCGTTATGGGAAAAAATCACTCCATCCACAACTTTCTTTATCTGCACCAAAATGAAAATCTCGCTACTGATTTAGTGTCATTCATTCTTCACTCAACTAATTATCACTCATGGAGCAAATCCATGATTATAGATATCAGTGCAAAGAATAAGAAGGAGTTCATCAAAGAAAATCTACCCCAACCATCCAAGACGGATATCAATTTTTCCACCTAGAATTGCTACAACAATATGGTTGTTTCTTGGATTGTGTATTCGATTTTTTTCCCTATTTGGCAGAGCATCATTTGGAATGATCTCAATATTAGGTATTCTCAAGGTGATATCCTATGTATCTAAGATTTGCAAATGGAAGCAGGTTCTTTGGATCAAGGTGATTTGTCAATTATTGAGTATTTTACAAAACTAAGAATCATTTGGGATGAGCTGGAAATTTTTTTACCAAACCATATTTAAACTTGACAAACAAAATGTTCTTACTTAGTCTCTTCAACGATTGTTCAAAGGAAACATGAGGATCAGGTAATGTAGTCTTTGTGAGGGTGATGACAGTCATTTGCAGTCAAATTAAAATGACTTCAATGTTGATCGTATACTATAGTGCTAGACCATCTAACATTAAAAAGATGATAGTATAGTTGTGGAAAGATGATCCTAAGTTATCTCCAAATGAATCCCAAAGTAAATTTAGTCAAATAGTGTTTAGAACTATATGCAAATAATAAGATTAACAATAACAAGAAAGTAAAAAGGGTTTTTTTAATTGTTATGCAAAAAAGTAAATGAGACGATAAAAAACATTGGAGAAAACGTAATTACTCTCAAGTTTTTAGAGCAATGAATTCTTCATCGATTGATAAATATATAATCCATTCAATTATTTAAACAAAAATGAATTAACCAAACATGCGTGAGCCAATGACAATAAAATTCCATTAATGAAACATGCGTTCACTAATTTATTTAGTACATTATTTGTCTCCATGTGTCTACTCACAAGGTTTTTAATCTTTTAACTCTTGAATTATGTGTCAAAGAGAGTGTTAAGAAAATCAAACAAGAGCTTAATTAAAAACATGATTGAATTATCAACATGCATACAATTCCCAAAACAACAATTACCAAAAAAGAAAAACCAGATACTTAGCACAGTAAGATATTGAATAACAAAAAATTAATAGCATAAAATCTTAGGATTCATTGTTAAATTACAATAGAATCAACCTAAAAAAATTTAATCTTCCATACGAAAGTAAACAAAAGAATTATAAAGAAGAAAATAAGGAAAACTAAGAAAATTAATGTTTTGCTTTTATATAAGAAATAATTTAAATTAATTTAATTTACATGTAATATTAAATTTAAGTCAAATCAATGTAGTTCACTAGTTATTTACTATTAATTTTTTTTAGCTTATAAAAGTTTTTAATAGTATTTTTATTTTGGAAATTAACAATATAAATTGACACAGTAAAAATTCAGTAACCACTTTAAATTAAACTTGTGCACACATACTTAATTCTAATTATAAAATTATATAGACTACTAAATTATGTAGCACATACACTGACTCAGACACTGATACGATACGGATACGAACACAAAAATACGTAAAATATCTAAAATGTATAACACGGGGACACAGATCTATATATTATATAATTATGAATTATATAAATTGACAATAAAGATTTATGTGTTCAAGTATGTTCAAAAGAATTTGTTTTTTATTTTTATTATCATAATAAAAATTTATACAATAAGTTTGAGTTTTTAGAAAATTAATGTATTTTTTCTTTTTAAAATTGTTGTTACGAAGTGAACTTTAAGCCTAACTCAACTCGTGCATGGGACTATATATTTTGGGTGGTCCGATAGCTGCCCGATAGCGGGTGGCACGATAGGCTCGGAATGGCTCTGATACCATGTTACGAAGTGGACTTTAAACCTAACTCAACCCCATAAAACCGGCTCATAGGGTTGAGGTTTGCACCCACTTATATACAATAAAAGACTCTAATCTCTAGTCGATGTGGGATCTCCAACAATTGTGTTAGATTCGTACTAGAATTATCAAAAATTCAACAAATACTTTTTGAATTGGACACTTCACGGATACCTGTCCTACAAATGTCATACAAGTGTCGGTGTTCGATATGAGTATCCGACACCGACACGTCATTTAAGAGAAGTGTCTGAACTTGATAGCTACTGTACATTACGACCAACCCTTTTCAAGTTAAGTAAGAACATACTAACTTTATAGTGTGCTGTAATTTTTCCAATCCAACTCTTTACAAACAGTAAACTAACCCATGGGTTACTATTTAAAAAAAACATATTTTTTTTATAAAAAATAACTTTTAGATAATAAGATTAAAAGATATTTTTAATCAGTAAAAATTAATTTATATTATTTACTATAAAATAGCAATGTATAAAACACATAATAGAAAAAAAATAGATTTTATATATATCAATTATAACATATGCAGTACTAAAATAAAAAAATAGTCGATATGCTTAGAATATTAACCTTAAACTAAATTCTAACAACACATATATATTATATTTATTATTCATGGTTTTTTCATTATAAAAATACTAAAAAATAATTGGATATTTATACCTATATAAGAGATTTCATTATAAATTTTTTGGTGTAGATAAATTTGTTCCTATTTTATCTTTATTAATATTTTATTTTATTTTATTAATTTATTTTGATTATTTTGTAATTTCAGTATTTAACAAAGTAGTTTTTAAATTTTAAAAAATTATTTTATTTATTGTTACTTAACCGTCATTAAATGTAGATCAGGATAGTTGAAAAGTTGGTACGCGACTGTTTTAAATTATTTTAATCTGATTTCTTTCTAGTTTTTAAAATTAAAGATATTTGTAAATTAATATATATTAGCTATGTTATGTGTTTCCTTCATGTAGGTGCATAATTTATGTGTATTTATATTTATTAAAATGTACTATAAATTTATATCGTAACTATAAGTGTACGAATAATAATATAATTTATTCAAATTTTTATATTAAATATAAATATATATATATATATATATATATATATATAAATGATAAAAATAAAAAATATAGATACAGAAATGCGAGAACGTGTATGTTTCCGTAGTATTATTATATAATGTGAGTAGGCTTTGTCAACACACATTTTTTAAGAGAAATAGGTTAATGAAAATAAATAGGTAGAGTAGAAAAGGATGGTATATAAAATGGAAACGGGAAAATTTTGATTAAAGAAAGATATAGATGAAATAAAGGAAGAGTAAAGAGATAAATAAAAATAGGTGAAAAATAATATAATAATTTCATAATTTTTAAAATTATTTCTCTTCTCTTCATTTATTTTACTAAGCACATCACAATATTTATGAAATAAAGGTAAATACATCCCTTTATTATTATAATAATTATCATCTTCACCTATTATCTCAACTAAACAAATTTATAGAGAAATTAATATCATAGTCAATAATATGGCTAAATAAGGTATTATCAATAATCCTAATTATTTCGATTTCATATGTATATCCTCTCAATCTTTAGTTGACCATTGAAATGCCCAAATTAAGTTTATGGTTGCTCTGCCTTTTATTTCCACGTTTTATTTTATTTTCTTATGCGTGAAAAACATTTATTTTTTCTTCGTTGATAAAAGAAACAACTGTTTTATCATTTTAAGATTTTTTTTATTTCCCATAAACTTGCAAAATTTACGTTTAGTTCTCGATAAAAAAAAATCTTTCAATATGATTTTTGATAAAAAAAATATATATAATGGTTTTAGTTTTTACAATTTACAATCATTTGTTAAAGGACGAGTCATCTGTTAACTGAAATGTTAATGATGATCGAGTATAATTGACACATGTATTTTTTTATAATAATTAAGTTTGAAAAAAATAATTAATGAAATGTAAATAATATTATTTTTCTTTAATTAGAGTTTATATATTTTTTATTTTCTTAACTTTTATTATTGAAATGTGAAATTTACAAAAGGCTTGAGGAGAACTAATATTTGTATTTTTTTTAAATTAAAAAATGTGAAAAAATTTCTCTCTCTTGAGTTAGGGTTTTAAAAAAATCTACTATTTTTTATTTGACATTAAAACTTAAAAAAATAGAGAATCACAGTAAAAAAAACACTATACATACCATCTTCATCTTGACAGTTGAATATAAAAAAAAAAAATCAACAATAAATAACCTACAATAATACAAAATAGAAATCAATATTGATTTTTTTTATAAAATTGGGACGATTTTTCTATTTATTATTGAAATAAAATTATTTTTAAAAAAATAGGAGAAGTCAGTTCATGCTGATTGTATTAAAGTCTAATAGTACGAATTCACTTTTTTACAATAAAATTGTATTATTTTAAAAAAATTACAAGAAAATTTATCACTTTAACATGACTTTTTCATAAACCTAAGTTTTTTTAAAATAACCTTATTTTGAAAAATAAACGAAAATTAACGTATATATACAGAGTTAATTTTATTCCACTATTTACATACTCACTTTAGAAATAATTTTTTACATTAAAATATGAATAATAATTAATCAGATCAAACGAAAAATAATTAGAAACCAAAATAGAAACATTTTTATTACTTAACTATTAACGTGTCAATAGAGAGGATCATCATTGAATAGATACAAATAAAAAGTAGAGACCAAATTGAAATAAAAAAATTGTGAAAAAAGAAATCATATACAAAATATCGTAAATTTATTAGAAATGAGAAAAAACTATTTAAAACATTTCCTAAAATTTTGCCTCTGTTGTCAAAGGCAGGCTCCCACCACCTGTTCCACATCAGAAGACCATGGCCCAATCCGTACAAACTGTTTCTCTCTCTTTCTTTTTTTTTCATCAACAAAATCCATAACCACGGTACAATTTCTTTCTTTTTGGTTTCTCCTAATTCACCATCACTGATTCGTAGCTGCTTAAAAATTATTCCCTCAAAAGAAAAATCAGTAAGAAAAAAATAATTATTTTTATAATGGTGTTTTGTGTCTTAATCACCGGGAATCATGGTCACAAAGTTTCCATTTTTCCTTGATTTAAGGTTAAATATATTTTTTTAACATTAAATTAGTTTTTTTCTATGATTTTGTACTTGGAACCCTACGACCGAATACGTGAATTAATAATACAACATAATAAATACGTGTAAGAAAACGATTTTAATTGGCGTTAAATGAGTCAAAGACACTTCGAACACACTCCCCTATTATCAGAAAATCACCAACACTACTGAGAGCCACTACACACATCTTGGTGAGTTGATAATCTGGCCCACACAGGTAGAGGTCCAGGTCAACCTATAAGTAAGACTTCTGAAATGAGGAAAAGTACGTTTTTTATATCTTAAGAGAACAAATTAATCACTAGCACTGACTTGAGCGTTGGAGGACAATCGCAGGTAACCCCACCGACCGGTGGAGCCCGTGCGCAAGAGGAGTAGAACTTTGAAAAATTCAGAGATTACCAGTACAACAACGAAACGAATTGTGTATCAAGTGGATCAATATTACTTAGGTCTCGTCATCCACACGAGTAGAGATTCAAATATCAATATCACATTAAAAAGGATTTATTTCATATTACAAACACCTTGACGATCCAAAATTTGATAAAAAAAAATAATTTGAAGTTATAATATAATAACTGAAAACATATTTAATCTTTAATTTAATTATATAGAAAACATAATAGAAGAAAAGAAGAGAAGATATAAAATATAGATAAAAAGGAAACTAAGTAAGAGAAAGTAGTGGAGGTGAGGTATGAGGAAAAGGAGTGGAAGTGGTCCTGGAGAGTGACAAAGCAAGGGATGCTTGATTGAACATTGAATGCGATGATCGTTACTAACTAGGCAATGAAACTGGTTGAAGTGGTGAGTAATTGCACCAACACGCACACGCTTCCAACATTCATCCTTACATTTCAACTTCTTCTCCAAAACTTAATGGGTCCACTCACCACAGTACATTCTCTAATATACCTGACATCCCACCTCATCTTTCATTAAACATAACTCCATTACCTATTTATCAATCTCTTATTATTCAAAAGTCCTCTCATAGATTGTCTTCCATGTCCTATATTTGTAGGGAGTGCTCATGCCTAACATCAAATTATACTATACTTGTACAGGGATTAGAGAGTAATTGTCAATAATTTCGGTTTGATAATTAAATATTTTTCTTGGATAGTGTTTTCTTCACTATATTTTTGTGTTTGATTTTTAACTCACTTATAAGTTGAGGATTGTATTATCAACTCGTGCGTGATACTATATATTTATGGATGGTCTAATAGTGATTCGATAGTGGGTGACACGATAGACTCAACAAACTGTCAGATTCAAAATGACTTTGATATCACGTTGAAAAAAAACTTTGTTGGTTATTAATTCAGATTTTATTAACCTTAAATGTTGGTTATTAATTCTGATTTTATTATCTTTAAACTATTTACCGTTATTATTGCATTAATGTTCAGTTTACAGGGGTTGTTAGTATTCTTATTTGTTAGGTTTTTGTAATTTTATTATATATATTATTGAAGCAAATCAAAATGGATGAATGATTCAGTTCAGTAATTTGCAATTTTGTGTACAATTACGTTCAATCAGTTTCTACTATTTTTTGTTTTTTGTTATTTTCTTCAATTAGTTCCTACAAAGCTAACTCAACCTCATAAAATCTACTTATAAGATTTACACTTATTTATTTATTATGAAATGTTTTAATTTTTAATTCGAGATTTCCAAGTGAAAGTGTAATTGCAATCAGTGAATATTTGTTGTGTGTACATGTTTAAATAAAATTGTGTATTTTTATTTTATCTTGATATATTAAGAGATTTAAAAAGTGGTGTTAATTTGTTGTTTGTGCATGTTTATGTATGATGAGATAGTTTTGATTTGAGTAGAAGAAGGTGATGAATTGAAAGAAGGAGAAAGTGAAAGGTGAGAAATGGTGAGAAGGATAAGTGGAAACCGTGGAAACTGCTCCTTCACACAGACTTGCTTCCAACTCCATGCTCCCTTCACGTGGCTTTGGGTCCCTCCGTACACTTTCTTTAATGCGATATCACCTAGCAGTGCCGCCCACGTGACACGCACCCTCTTCACCTGTCACCTTTCATTCCCCTCTCATCTTTATTTTCTAATTTTAGATACTTAAAGGTCAACCTCTACAATAATTTCCATTTTTTTTTATTTAATAATTCTCTTTTCTCCTAACATTTTTCTTTTTTCTATCATCACTTTCAATATCTACACTTCCCACGTTTCACTGTATCAAAAAAAAGTATCTTATAGAAAGGTATAAACGAACGTTCAGTTATTAGCCACCAGAAAGAGAGTATCTACACTGCTGTTGGCATGGTTAGAGAATAGAGAAATTAATTTCATGAGTTTGCAGTGGAGTAACTAAGTTGTTTTGCAGGCCTTCTATAAAGTGGGAGGAGTAGGAAGGTGAATGAAAGATGTGGTACTATCTTCTCACCAACTTTAGATTCAGAGATATTAAGAAAAAATAAGTTAAGTCTAATTTAATTATAAAATAATATTTACATTCACATACATTTTATTTATGATTAAAATCTACGAGATTCGAGCAAAATATATTAAATAATGTGTCCGTGTTAAATACATCACACATCTACAATATTTGAGTAAAATGAAGTGTTCTATGTGGGATTTTTCACAATTTTATCATGATTATAATATATTAATCTTTTAAAAACTTAAATTTATTATATAAATTTTTATTATAATTATAAAAATAATGAATAAATTTTTTAAACTAACCATAAAAAACAAAAAGACTTAAATATATTTATACACACGAAATTTTTATTATTTTATATAATTTATAATTATATAATATATAACTTTTATTGTATGTTAAATTTTTGAGATTATATGTTCGTGTGTCAGTCTCATACCTAATACTACTACCTAGATTGAAATTTCCAACAAACACATAGAATTTGTTAACATTGAAAGTTTTTTCTATAAAATTTGTTAAAATTTTAATTAATTATTTATATTTTAAATCTTTTTGGAAAAGATATTCAGCGTAATATCTACAATTTTACTATAAATTTTATATAATTAAAGTTGTACTATTGTAGTTGCATAAAATTTACACTAAAACCATGTAATGTAAAATTCAGTTGTTGATTATTTTTTTTAAAAGTCTTACATGATAAAAGTAATTTTTCACAGTTTTTTTCTACAAATTTTTTTTTATCATAATTTATCCATTTTGTAATAAAAATATTTGTCATTCTAATAATTTTGGAGAAAATTGTAACATTTTGATATTTTGTTGAGGTACATATACAACATTAACCATTGTGTTTTGGACCCCTCATGAAAAAATGACTATAAGATACGTCTGGCTCATATGTCAAAGTCCTTTGATAATGCATCAAAACAAACAACATGTTGGAGATTTGTATGGTTACAAATTCAACGTATAAATATCTCAATAATAATAAGTAACACTATATTTCAACAAATATTATTAAAATAGATTGATATTATTTTACAAATAAACTTTAATCCCAACTTAACTAGTAAGATAAAGTTTATAAATACTAAAAAAATTAAAACAAGATAGTTCACTAAATCAGATTTAAAAAAATATTTTATAAAATTTCAATTTAATTTTTGTAAGTCTTATTATGTCATAAAATGTTTCTACAACTTTTATATTGAAGAATTTTATAAGATTTAGATATTAAATTTTATAGTACTGTTAATATATTTCAGTAAACAAATTTATAGGATTAAAGTTTTAATGTTATAATTCTATGTACCATTTTGAAGTAAATAAATTAGAGCCTCTTATTCTCTCCACTTTCGAAGTTCACCTGGCTCTGTCTTTACAATAATTTCATCGTATACTGAGCTCAGCAGCATTATAGTATGAACACAGTAATAAATATATATATATATATATATATATATATATATATTAATATGAAAAAATGGTTTTGAGATGTGTGTGATTTTATATAAAAAACTTTGAATTTCAATTTTTTTTCTTACAATGAAACATTCTGTCATTTTGAACATATATATTATAAATATATATTTATATTATAAGATATTGTTTAACTTCTCTTCACTAATTGACACCAACAGTACACCATATATTTTACATCCATTCAACATTCAATTCAATGAGAGTCAACATATTCATAACTGGATTGACCAAATTGTTACTTAGATTTAATGACATGAGAATTTATGTTATTTTAACGATGAAGTTCGTTAAAATAGAATACTTATTTTTATAAACTGAAAAAAAAAACTATTAAAATAAGTTTTGAAAAGTTATGAGATTTATAAATATATAGAAATATGGCTTTTAAATTATACAGAGCCATTATACAACACGAGTTATTAAATTCTGAAGGGGCCTGCATAGTAGGTGGTCTTTTGTGGCAGTGACCCGTCAAACGTAGGGTATACTTTGCCTTTATAAGCCATTGAGACACGTTGGTTTGTGGCATTTGCGTAGGAAATGTGGTTGTAAAACAAAGGCCATCATAATTTGTTTTAGAATTTAAGGTAGGGTACATTCCCCATTGAGATAGACTGACTATGACGAAAATCATAAAAATATTATTATTGTTATATATAAAAGTTATGATTACTAGAGGTGTTTGAAACTGATAGAAAAATTACAATAGGTTAAAATAAAATAATAATTAGATCAATTTGATTTTTCTTCTTCTAAATCTAGTAGTTTAATTCAGTTTGTATTTGTACCTAGGAATTAAATCATATGGAAACAAATTATTTGTAAATATTATTATACTACTTATTATTTCACTTATATATCAAAATTGTATATATAAGAAAAATAATTTAATGTGTTATACCCATGAACTTATATAAATTTGTGGTAAGGTAATAATTCAATATGTTTAACATGTGAATGAGATGATATGAGATGTGGAATGATATGTTTAGTTTATTAAATATATTTCTTGATAACAAAAATAGGACATCCATATTGTTTAATCACTAACTTTTTTTATGGAGCACTAAATTAAGGTAAGAAAAATAATACATTTACTTCATTTTACTTTATCTAAAGTTTTGGTATGATTTGATAATATAAGAATCTATTATAGTGATGCTTAAATGAAATGAAATTTATAGAGTTGATAATGGATTTATATATATATATATATATATATATATATATATATATATATATATATATATTATTTATATAAAAAAAGTGAAAAAAGACAGTAATTATAATTTTAAAATGTAAGTTTTTTTATTGTTGT